>Ga0272445_1000445_pt1 | contig 38838 bp, 37 predicted proteins | sample YNPCB0031_FD_194404 | JGI IMG/M metagenome (GOLD analysis project Ga0272445, IMG submission 194404) | Hot spring sediment microbial communities from Yellowstone National Park, WY, United States - YNP-CB-003-1 | ecosystem: Environmental > Aquatic > Thermal springs > Hot (42-90C) > Sediment... | reverse complement strand
TGAGCAAGCTTCCTGAGGTTATTGACGTCTATGAGGTGACTGGGGAATTCGACATAATCGCGGTCGTCGCGACCCCTGGGATCAGCGAGTTCAGGAACTTCCTGAAAGATAGGGTCCTAAAGATACCGGGTGTGAAGAGCGCCGTGACCTCGATAGTGCTCCACACGCATAAGCGCGATGGCCTAGAGCTCGAGGAATAATGGCTATCTAGAAGGTTGAACCTTATGCGGTGACCGTGTATGGGCGTGGGCGGCGGTCTCTACAGGTCAAGGCTCGAAAAAATGGATGAGGAGGTGTTATCCTATCTTTCATCACTTGCCGAGGATCAGGAGATACTCCTAGATGATATCGAGGGGACGATGGCGCATGTTATCATGCTCTGCGAGCAGGGTATAATCCCGAGGGATGACGCGGCGAAGATTCTCTCAGTGCTGGAGGAACTTGGGGAGAAGGCCATCCAAGGCGAGCTGAGGCTCGAGGGAGATTACGAGGACGTTCACGAGTTCATCGAGTCAAAGGTAATAGAGAGGCTGGGCATCGAGATCGGCGGAAAACTACACACCGGCAGGTCTAGAAATGATCAGATAGCCCTCGACATAAGGCTGAGAACTAGGCGTCTCCTCCTCGAGATCTGGGAGGCCGCGCTCAAGCTGGCCGATGAGCTCCTCTCGAGAGCCGAGAAGGAACTTGAGACGCCTATAATCCACTACACCCACCTACAGCACGCCCAGATCGGATACGTCTCCCAATATCTCCTATCCCACCTAGATCACCTGCTAAGAGACATCGAGAGGCTGGAGGGGTGTTATCGGAGGACGAACATGTCTCCGCTGGGGGCATGCGCGGTCGCCGGATCCACATTACCGCTAAACAGGGAGCTTGTTGCGCGCCTCCTTGGATTTGATGGCTTAGTAGAGAATTCCGTCGACGCGGTCAGCTCTAGGGATTTCGCTCTAGAAGCATTATCAGCCGTCGCCATAATGATGGTAAACCTGAGCAGGATTGCGGAGGACCTGATAATATGGTCCACGAGCGAGTTCGACTATGTAGAGCTCCCGGATAGCCTCGCCTCACCATCCAGCATTATGCCCCACAAGAAGAACCCGTGCATCCTAGAGCTTCTCAGGGCGAAGACGGCGAAGGTGATCGGCCTCCTAACAGGCTCCCTATCACTAATGAAAGGGCTGCCGACGGGATATGATCGGGATATGCAGGAGGGCAAGCCGCTAATCTGGATGGCGCTCAAGGAGGCAAGAAACTCCCTCAACATAATGGCAAAGATGATAAGTTCAATCAGGTTTAAGAGGGAAAGGATTGTCGAGGCAATCGAACAGAGCTATGCGCCGGCGATCGAGTTGACCGAGGCGTTGATAAAACATGCAGGCCTCTCCCTCAGGGAGGCGCACAAGCTAGTTGGCTCCATAGTGAAGACCCTTCATGAGCAGGGTAGAGCGCTGAGAACGTTGACGCCGGAGGAGCTGTCAGCAGCCGCCAGCCGCGTGCTCGGCAAAAGCATAGCCCTGCCGCCCACAATCCTAGAGAAAGCCATAAACGCCATGGAGATACCGGGGCAGAGGATGACGGTAGGCTCCGCAAGCCCCAAGGAGGTCAGGAAAATGATCGAGAAGCGGCGCGAGATGCTTACCCGGGCATGGGCAGGTCTCAAAAGCGCCGAGAAGAATCTTTTGCAAGCAAGACAATTTTTCGAAGAATCTTTGAAAAAGATCATAAAAGATTGAAGATTTTTCAATATATCCTTATTAATAGCTGATAAATCTAAACCCATCCGAGGACATGGCAAGCAAGAGAGTTGTTTTGGCATATTCGGGAGGATTGGACTCGACTCTGATAGCGATCCTGCTTCGAGAGCATTATAAGTTCGATGAGGTTGTCGGGGTCTGCTTGGATGTAGGCCAGGGTGATGAGGAGATAGCCTTGGCAAAGGAGCGGGCCGAGAAGATAGCGATAGATCTCAGGCTAATCGATGCAAAGGAGGAGTTCGTCAAGGAGATGGTGCACCGATGCATAAAGGCGAATGGTAGCTGGGAGGGATACCCGATGGGTACATCGATGACGCGGATACTTGTTGGGATGAAGGCTGCCAAGATAGCAGTTGAGGAGGGCATAGAGTATCTGGCCCACGGCTGCACGGGCAAGGGCAATGACCAGTTCAGGATCGAGACCGCGGCCAAATACGTCGCACCCCACCTCCAGATAATAGCCCCTGTCAGAGAGCTCAACTTGACAAGGGATCAGGAGGAGGAGATGCTGAGAAAATACGGCATAGATCCCAAGAAGAGGGCGAAGGGCAAGATCGGCGGGGACGTGAACCTCTGGTCCCACTCGATTGGAAGCGGCCAGTTCACAGATCTCAAGACCCAGTGCCCGGACGAGGAATATTACTGGGTTAAGCCCTTGAGCGAGGCGCCCGATAAGCCGCGAGACCTAGCAATAACCTTCAAGAACGGGGTTCCCGTCGAGGTAGATGGAATCAAGGACCCGGTCAAGATGATAATAGACCTAAACTATATCGTCGGAGAATACGGGATAGGCAAGATCGACATACTCGAGGACGGCATGATAGGATTCAAATCAAGGGAGATATATGAAGCCCCCGCTGCCACCGTCCTCCTAGCAGCCCACGCGGACCTAGAACACCTAACACTAACAAGGGAGCAGCTGATGTTCAAGCGGATGGCCGACCTCCAGTGGTCCTACCTCGTATACAACGCCCAGTGGCTCCACCCGCTGAGAAAAGACTTAGACGCCTTCATAGACTCAACCCAAAAATACGTTAACGGCACGATAACCATACGGCTGGAGAAGGGATTCTTCAGGATAATAGAGAGAGACTCACCCGACTCACTATTCGCTCCCGAAATAAGAAGCCTAAGAGCAACAGGATTCGACCAAAGAGACGCAACCGGAGCCGTGAAAATATTCACACTATCATTCCAGCTATACGCCAAGAAAGGAAGATAAAGACCGGGACAACACTCACAACCTCCATATTTTCGCCTGAGAGTGCTGGGATAACCGTGCAGCACGCATAGCGTTAGGTTTAAAAGTTCAAGAAATATTCTCATTTTTTCATTAAGCAAAATTTATATAGCTCCGAGCTCTTCCATAACTTGCTGAGAATATGAACAGCAGAAAGAATATTCTAGCAAAAAAGCTGAGCAGGCGTGAGGCATTATCTACCGCTGGCAAGGTTGCTATAAGCGCTGTTGTCGCCGGAGTAGTTGCAGGTGTGGGCGGATACTTGGCGGGCTCGGCTGCGGCGCCGGGCAGGGAGACTGTGACCGAGACTAAGACCGTGACCTCTACAGTTGGGGCCGCGACCGTAACAGAGACTAAGACCGTGACTGCTGGCGCTGCTACAGTGACTCAGACTCAAACTGTAACTCAAACTATTACTAGGACCGTGACGGCTGGGGCTCCGCCAACTGAGATAAAGCCGGAGATAACGATAACATTTGCCTCCCCGGAGTGGCTTCCTGGGAGGCTAACGGGCCTCATAGCCGAGAAGTTCCCCGAGTGGTCCGCTAGAAAGCTCGGTAAAGCCGTCGCCGTGAAGATGGACCTAATTCCATGGGGAGTAATACATGACAGGATAACTACAACTCTAGCGGCGAAGTCAAAGGAGCCCACGCTCCTGATCTCCGATAGCCAGTGGCTCGGAGAGCTATATGTTGGAGGACACATTCTCAGAATGAACCCGATCATAGAGAAAGACCCAGAGCTACAGCAGCTACTCAACAGGTTTGACGAGTCGCTAGTCAACTATTACATGACCTATCCACAGGGCAACCGCAATAACATCGTTGGATTCGGACATGAAGGTGACGTAATCGCGCTAGTAGTTAGGAGAGATATACTCATGCACCCCGGCGAGAGGGAGAACTTCAAGGCGCAATTTGGATACGACCTGCCCACCGACAAATATGAGGACTGGTTCCCGGCGCAGGTGGATTGGACCCAGCTAAGGGACATGGCTAAGTTCTTCACCAGAAAAGCTGGAGATGAGATAGCTGGAAAACGCCTTGAAGAGGACTTCTATGGAATAGCCGTACACATGTCCAAGGAGTATGATGCTCTTGCTTGTCTCTTTGGAACAATACTCTACTGCTGGGGAGAATATTGGTGGGATCCAGTAACCGGGCAAGTTGAGGGCATTGTCAACAGTGAGCGGGCACTTAAGGCGCTGGAGTTCTATAGATCCCTAATACCGTATAGCCCGCCAAACTACTTGGAGCTATGGTTCGATCAATGCAATGCGGTAATGCAGGCTGGCAGGGTCTTCATGATAACAAACTGGGTCGGATTCCAGCCAAGCCTATTCGACCCCTCAGCATCCAAAGTCTATGACAAGATCTTCGTGGTACCGCTCCCCGGACACCGCTCTGAGGATGATGGCAAGTTCAGAAGATACGCGAACATTGGAGGACAGCCCATGTGCATCAATGCCTATAGTGACTACAAGGAGATAGCCCTAGAATTTGTAAAGTTCTGGTTCGAACCGGAGCAGCAGAGGATGTGGGCTGAGGGTGGAGGTGGAGTCTGCATCAAGGACATAATCAACACCGACTGGTTCAAGACCTTGACACCATACAACAGGGCATATGCAGATTCGATACCATTCCAGCTAGACTTCTGGAATGTGCCAACCTACGCGGAGTTGCTCCAAGCTCTCCAAGAGGAGATCCATGCCTGTCTTGCTGGACAGCAGGACCCGAAGACGGCACTAGACAGACTAGCTAAGAGGCATGCAGAAATAATTAAAGAAGACGGTTATCCAGATAGATATCCGCCAGAATTAAGGTACCCGCCTGATGTGAAGTCCCCGCTAGACGTCGTCAGAGCAGGTGAACCAGCAAGCGAGGTAGGAAAACCAAAGAAGAAGTAGAAGTAAAAGAAGAGATAACTTAATAACCACTACTTTCTTCTTTTTTAACGGATTACAGGACGGCTGACGGGGGGATACGATGCACGACAGATCCGAAAAATTGTTCCCCATTATTTTGATTATCCCTGCATTAGCTATTGTATTCTTCTTAGTTATATTCCCACTTGTATGGGCTCTTGGATTAAGCTTCTATAGGTATAATGTCTTAAGGGGCGGGGAGCCTATATTCGTGGGGCTGGACAATTACATTAAACTGTTAAGTGATCCATTTACTTGGGAGAGATTCGTAACTACCGCCACATTCGTGGTATCTACAGTCTCGCTAGAGTTCATTCTAGGTTTCGGCCTAGCATTACTCTTCTACCAAGAATTTAGGGGTAGAAGGCTCGCCATAACGCTCGTCACTATGCCCCTACTCATCGCCCCAATAGCGGCAGGAATATTCTTCAAGTATATTTATGATGCTACCTTCGGCATATTCACATACTTAGTCTGGGCTCTAACAGGCATGAAAATAAACATGACAAAAGATTATGCCATGCTCGCTGTAGTTCTTCTAGACGCATGGCAATGGACACCGTTCATGATGCTATTTATATTAGCCGGCCTCGAAGCTGTGCCAAAACATCTCTTAGAATCGGCAGAAATAGATAGGCTGAGCTGGCTTAACAGGTTCAGGGTCGTCATATGGCCGACGATACGCCCACTAGTAATGCTGGCTCTCCTCTTTAGGACGATGGACGCCTTCAGGACATTCGACACTGTTTTCGCGTTAACAGAGGGAGGACCTGGAACCCAGACAGAGCTAATATCAATAACATTGTATAGGGTTGCATTCAAGTACTTCAGAACCGGGGAAGCAACAGCCCTCGCGTTTATAGTTTTAGTGATAGTTATATTACTGACGAACCTATACCTCAGGATGGCTAGGAGGGTGGGTGAGTAAAAATGGCTATTACTAGCCGAATGGTGCGTAGAAGATCGCCCGTCAAGCGAGCGCTACTCTACCTAGCAGTCATCGTGGTCTGCATAGTATTTATATTCCCGATATTCTGGATGATAGCGACGGCCTTCAAAACTCGAGCCCAGGCATTCTCATGGCCGCCATTATTCATCTGGGAACCAACCCCAAGAAACTTTATAGACATATTCCTGAAGAGGCAGACGGAGATAGAGGCTATAACTGGATGGGAGTTGGAGCTTGCGACAGGGGCGGAGATATTCTTCTACAATAGCGCGATCGTCACGAGCGGTAGCATAATACTCGCCCTAATCATAGGGACCCTAGCAGCATATAGCTTCTCTAGATATAGGCCGAGGGGCACGGACACGCTCATGTTCTTCATACTATCTACAAGAATGCTGCCCGCAATAGTGGTTGCTATACCGATATACTTCTTCTACAAGGCTCTAGGGCTCTATAGTACTCACATTGGGTTGATTTTATTATACACGATGTTTAACCTCCCATTCGCCGTTTGGATGATGAAGAGCTTCTTTGATGAGATCCCAAGAGACATAGAGCAGGCGGCGATGGTGGATGGAACAAGGCCGATAAAGATATTCTACAAGATTGCGTTACCACAGGTCGTTGTCGGCCTAGCAGCCACCGTCGGCTTCCTGATAATAAATGTCTGGAACGAGTTCTTATTCGCCATGCTCCTGACGGAGAGATCTGTCAGAACGGTCCCGGTGGCGATAGCGAGCACAAGGGGTGAGGTAGGAATAAACTGGGGCCTAATAGCGGCGCTGGAAACGCTTTACGTACTGCCAGCCATAATACTCATATTCCTATTACAGAAATACCTCCTAAGAGGAATGACGTTCGGAACCGTTAGAGGTGTCTAAACATGGTGAAAGTAACTATAAGGAACCTGACGAAGAGATATGGTAGATTTATAGCCGTGGATAAGCTGAACCTAGAAGTGCCGAACAAGTCGCTGGTAGTTCTCCTAGGTCCAACAGGGGCAGGCAAAACCACCACCCTGAAATGCATTGCAGGCGTCCTAGCCCCCGATGAAGGTGAGATACTATTCGACGATGAGCCTATTACAGCAATCCCACCATGGGAGAGAAACGTCGCCCTATTCTTCCAAACATACGCCCTATACCCGCACCTAAGCGTATACGACAATATAGCATACCCGCTTAAAGAAAGGGGCTTAAGCAAGCCGGAGATCGATAGGCGCGTTAAGGAAGTTGCCGAAAAACTTAGAATAAGCCACCTGCTCGATAGGAAGGACCCATCAACGCTAAGCGGCGGAGAGATGCAACGAGTCGCGCTCGCGAGAACTTTAGTAAGAGAGCCAAAAGTCTTCCTGCTGGACGAACCAATAAGCAACTTAGACGCGAAACTGCGAGAGGAGATGATATACGAGTTTAAGAGGCTGTGTAGGGAGCTCCAGCAGACGATAATCTATGCGACACCAGATTACCTAGAAGCCCTAGCAGTAGGTGAGAAGATCGCGGTAATCAAAGATGGCAAGGTAATACAATATGGCACCCCGCAGGAGATATATTATCACCCCGTAAACAAGTTTGTGGCAACATTCGTCGGCAGCCCACCCATAAACATCATAGAGGGAAACCTAAGAATTGAGAATGAATCAATAATATTCCAAGAGGGGGGAATAACCATAGACCTCTCAGATATAGCTGGGGACTGGGTTAACAGGCTTTCAGGCGATAAAGTCGCCCTAGCCATAAGACCCGAGGAAATCATAATCTCGCGAGAAAGACAGGCCGATGCATTACGAGCAAAGGCTCTCGTGGCAGAGCCCCTCGGACATGAAACCATAGTACTATGCGATGCTGGGGGAAATGAGATCAGGGTTCTCGTCAAAGGATTCATAAACGTAAGATATGGTGAAGAGGTCTGGCTTAAGATAAATAAGCGGAGGATCCATATAATAGATCCGAAAACGGAGGAGGTGGTCCTATGAAGGTGAAGGTGGGCAAAGTGGAAAAGCTCGGCGCGATATTATCCCTAATAGGGCTGGTACTGGTATTCCAGCCCTTCACACCGGCACTATATACTTATGGATATTACATGCTCGCATTGGGCGCTGTGATCTTCGTGCTAAGCGGTTATCTCCCTAAGAGAACAGAGGATGGAAGCACTTATCTGAAGGACCTCGTTAAGTGGGTTGTGATAATAGCATTCGTGCTACTTTTTGTTATTGGTGTATCCATAATGTTAACACCCTACTTCGTGGTGAGATAACATGACCGTGATAAGGCTAGAAAACTTGACCAAGAGATTCGGAGACCTCATAGCTGTAAATAGGGTCAGCATGGTGATACGGCACGGTGAGCTGACATGCCTACTGGGACCGAGCGGCTCTGGAAAAACCACAATGATGAGGATGATAGCGGGCTTAGAAACACCAACTGAGGGAGACATATACTTCGATGAGGAGCGTGTGACAGACCTGCCGCCAGCCGAAAGAAATATTGCAATGGTCTTCCAGTTCCCAGCAGTCTACCCTTCCCTTACGGTATACGAGAACATCGCTATACCACTTAGGGCTGAGGGTCTCAGCAGCGATGAAGTTAGGAAGAAGGTGATGTGGGCAGCTGAGCTACTGGGGCTCAAAGAGTATCTCGACCGAAGATATGGTCAGCTCGATATGGGGCTTCTCCAGAGGGTCTCGATCGCGAAAGCCATAGTGCGGAATGCTAGGGCATTCATATTTGATGAGCCGCTCAGCAATCTAGACTCAAAGACTAGAGAAGTTTTAAGAGGACATATAAAGAAGATACACGCGGAGCTCGGTCAAACGATGATATATGTAACCCATGATCAGCTTGATGCCATGATGTTAGCGGATAGGATCGCGATTCTAAAAGACGGCATCCTCCAGCAATTTGATACTCCAGAGAACATTTATCATCGTCCCGCCAACAAATTCGTAGCATACTTCATAGGAACGCCGACGATAAACTTCGTCGACGCGACGCTACATGTATCAAGAGAAGAGGCTTACGCGGAGATCAGCGGACAGAAACTAGACCTAACACCTCTCAGCGAATTATTAGCTCAGAAGCTCGGGGAAATAACTGGAGAATACACGCTAGGGGTAAGACCGCAGTTCATTAATATCTCACTGGAGAGAAAGCCTGGAGCAATGAGAGGGGTGGTTGAGGTTACTGAGACCATGGGGCCGTCAACTCTCGTCGAAGTTAGGGTCAACGATATAACATTAAGAGCCCTCTGGGATGGAATCTTCCCAAGAGGAGAAGGTGACGAGGTATGGTTAACGATATCCCCAGAGCACGTGAGAATAATTGATAAGAAGACCGAGAAAGTAATCATCTAGATTTTATCTAGCATTTATTCAACTAATTCGCACACTTGATGTGAGAAAAATATATAGCCGAGCCAAGGTATATAATTATCTACGTGAGCGAGTATGAGGATCGGGATCTTTACGGTCCTCTATAATGAGGAGCCTCTAGAGAAGGTGTTGAAATACGTGTCGGATTTGGGCTATGAGGCGGTTGAACTTGCTGCTTGGAAAGGGAGCAATCATCTCGACATAGATAAGGTCCTGAGTGGTGGGGCGGGAGAGCTTCGGAGGCTGGTTGAGAAATATAACATGATAATATCCGGGCTCTCCAACCACCTTGAAGGCCAGCTGGTGCTAGGCCCACATGACGAGTCAACAGATATATGGTTTAAGGGAACTCCTGAGGAGAAGGTTAAGTATGGCATAATGAGGATGAAGAGGACCGCGGAAGCCGCGAACGCGCTCGAGGTCCCGGTTGTCAACGGCTTCGTGGGATGTCCTAATTGGGGAGCATGGTATATCTTCCCGCCGAGCTACGAGCAAATTTACGAGAAGTTCTTCGACGTATTCGCTGAAAGATGGGGTGAGATCCTAGACCATTTCGCCGCTAATGGTGTTAAGTTCGCTCATGAGGTTCATCCACAGGAGCTTGCATACAACATAGAGACCGCGGAGAGAATGCTTAAAGCCGTGAACTATAGAAAGGAGATAGGCTTCAACTTTGATCCAAGCCATCTTGTCTGGCAGCTGATTGACCCCGTGATATTCATAAAGAAATTCGGCGACAGGATATATCACGCCCATGCAAAGGATGGCGAACTACCTGAGGAGAATGTAAGAATATCCGGCGTTATCCCAACGGGCTCGTGGATGAGGCCTGATAGAGGCTTCAGGTTTAGGATCCCCGGATGGGGTCAGGTCCCATGGAAGAGGGTTTTAACAGCATTCGCTGAGGTCGGATACGACTATGTCCTGAGCTATGAGCATGAGGACCCAGTAATGAGCAGGGAGGACGGTGTAGAAAAGACAATAGCCTTCCTGAAGCCATTGATAATAAAGAAGAGGCTTGAGAAGGTGTGGTGGTGAGGCATGCCCAAGGAAGTGGGCTTCGTAAGGATGGGCGAGGTTGAGGAGGCAAGAGAGATAAAAGAGATTGGCGTTGGAATGCTCGGCTACGCGTTCATGGGCAAAGCGCATACTAATGCCTTCATAAAGATGCCGATCTTCTTCTATCCACCACCCGCTAAGCCGAAGCTTGTTGCCATATTCGGTAGATCGGAGGCTAAGGTGAGGGAGGCCGCTAGAAGATTTGGCTACAAGAAGTATTACACAAGCTGGGAGGACTTGATAAAGGATCCGGAAGTTGAGATCGTTGACAACGGATTACCGAACAACATGCATCACGATCCCTGCATACTAGCCGCTGAGCAGGGCAAGCATATCATCTGCGAAAAGCCGCTGGCTAGAACAGGAAAAGAGGCCGAGGAAATGTACCGCGCAGCCGAGAAGGCTGGAATAAAGCACATGACCGCCTTCAATTACAGGTTTGTCCCAGCAATCAGGTTCGCGAAACAACTAATAGACGAGGGCTATATTGGAAAGATCCTCCAGTTTAGGGGAGTATACCTCCAAGAATGGATCATGGATCCAAACTTCCCACTCGTCTGGAGATTGAGAAGAGACATAGCGGGAAGCGGCGCGCTTGGAGACCTGGGCTCACACGTCATTGATCTAGCTCGCTTCCTAGTCGGGGAGATAGACTCTGTAACCGGGATCCTGAAGACATTCATCGAGGAGAGGCCGCTGCCCGAGGACCCGTCCAAGAAGGGGAAGGTGGATGTTGACGATGCCTTCATAGCAATAGTAAAGTTCAGCAACGGGGCAATAGGAAGCATTGAGGCCACGAGATTTGCAGCCGGCAGAAAGAATTACCAGAGAATAGAGATTCATGGAAGCGAGGGCTCAATAGTCTTTAACCTCGAGAGATTAAACGAGCTAGAGGTCTACACCAACAAGGATCCGTTGGAAAAGAGGGGCTTCAAAACGATACTCGTAACCGAGAGCGTGCACCCATTCATTGACAAGTGGTGGCCTCATGGACACATAATAGGATGGGAGCATACATTCGTCCACGAGATATACCACTTCATAGACGCAGTTGTGAATGATAAGCCTATAGAACCTTGGGGCGCCACATTCTATGACGGGCTAAGGGTAAACCAGATAATGGACGCGATCGTCAAGTCGGCGGAAACCGGAAAATGGGAATCAACAAAATAGAAATAAAAATATCGCCCTTATTATTTTTATCTACCTTTTGCGTAATTCTCACTTGAATAATGATTTGAGGAATTTCAGCCCCTCGGAGGCTAGTGTTCTCTGATCCTTCTCTAGGGGTCTCCATATTGAGGCAGCAACAGCTATCTCTTTTATTCCAGGCTGGAATGTCTCTATCACAAGCCACCTGTCATATCCTATATCCTTAAGTGCTTTAGCTACCTCATTCCAAGGTATGTGGCCTGTGCCCGGCGTCCCTCTATCATTCTCACAAGCATGCACGTGGAGCAGAAGTTTTCCCGCCATCTTTATCGCCTTCTCGAACGACTTCTCCTCGATATTAGCATGATATGTGTCAAAATGTATGCCTACGTTCGGGTAATTCACATCCTCAATATATTTTAGGGCTGTTGAGACCAAATTTATCATGCTAGTTTCATATCTGTTGAGCGGCTCGATGCCCAGCTTCACTCCCTTATCCAAGGCATACTTAGCTAGCTGTCTCACTAAACTGACGGAGGTCTTCCAGGCGAGCTCCTTATCCTCAAAGATGCACTTGCCCACGGCGGCATAAATGGGACCAGCCACGATATCGCAGTTCAGCTCATAAGCAAGGTCAACACAGAACCTGAGGTATTTGAGGGCATTTTCACGTATTGTTGCGTCAGGGCTCGTCGGATCCCTTTCAGAGCTCATGACAGCACAAATAGATGAGCAAGCAATTCCATGGGACTTTAAGGCTTCTTTTATCCGCCTGACATCCATGAGTTCAGGATTTTCAACAGGTATTTCAATACCATCGAAGCCAATTTCCTTAACATGGGGAATTACCGAGGGATCGAAAGGATATACCCAGTTCCAGCTCGTAATTCCAAATTTCACCATGTTATTATCATTCAAGCGAATGTATTTAAATATTGTTGGAGCTCAAAATCTCAATATGTAATCTGATCCAGCGTGGTGATGATGTGAATCTTATTGAAACAATGTTTAAATTAGTCGGCCGCCTCCCTTGGGTTCATGAGTAATTCAAGCTTGGGCCGGAGAGGGCGTGCTCATTATGTGTTTGACAAGGATCTGGTATATGAGAGATTGAGGGATTTACTGGGTGATAGGGTGAATCGTGAGGAGCATATCAGGCATAGTTATGTCGGGGATACGGGTTGGCTGACACTCTACCATGCTTTTAAGAGAATTAAGGCACCCCTCCCTGACATTGTTGTATTTCCCAAGAACGCCGAGGAGATATCTGGGATCCTGAAAGTAGCTAATGAATTCCGAGTCCCGGTAATACCTTATGGAGGGGGGAGTGGTGTTTGGGGTGGAACAATACCACTCTATGGAGGCATCGTGGTGGATATGAAGCTGATGAATAATATCGAGATAAATGAGGAGGCTATGACCGTTACCGCGGAAGCTGGCGTGTTATCCTATGAGCTTGAATTGAAATTGAATGAAAGGGGGTTGACTATGGGCCATTATCCCGCATCCATGTTCTCTGCCACGGTTGGTGGAATGCTTGCAGCGAGGTCCTCGGGCGTCGCCTCCACGAAATATGGTAAGATAGAGGATATGGTTCTAGGCCTTGAAGTAGTCCTACCAACAGGGGAGATCCTACGAACACCGGTAAAGCCCAGATATACTGGGGCAGTAGGCCCAGATCTAGTTCAACTTTTCGTTGGATCTGAAGGAACGCTTGGAATAATCACTAGGGCAACATTCCAGTTGCATCTCCTCCCGGAGAAGAGGATTTTCTCGGCTTTCTCATTCAGGTCTCTTGAGGATGGGTATCGGTCTGTGGTTAAGATGCTGAGTAGAGTAACACCCGCCGTGGTGAGGCTTTATGATGAAGAGGAGGTCATGAGATCTAAATTCAAGACCTATACCCCTCCTGAGGGGGTTAGAGGCGCCCTCCTCCTGCTAATTTTTGATGGATTCGGGGAGATGCCTGAGCTTGAGGAGAAGATTGCCCGCGAGATCTGTCTCGAGAATGGAGGGAGCTATATAGGGGATGAGCCAGCTAGAAAATGGTGGAACGAGAGGTTCCGGCACTATTATCCACCGCTCTCACCCTCATCAAATCTCCCCATGATATATGGGACGATTGATGTTGCCGCTACCTTCGATAAACTACTGAAGATATACCGCGCGGTCAAGGAGGCGCTATATTCGAGATATGGCGATTATCAGCTGCAAACAGCAGCCCACTTCTCCCACTGGTCGAAAAGCGGTGGAATGGTCTACTTGAGATTCTACGTCTTGGATCCGCCGGCTGATCCTGAGAAGGCCATAAAGCTTCGAGAAGACATCATAGAGACGGCTATCAAGATAACGGCCCAAATGGGTGGAATAATCAATGATCATCATGGAGTTGGATTGGATTTGGGAAGATACATGGAGCTACAGCATGGGCCGATTGGTATGGATACTCTCAGGAGGATCAAGAAAGTATTGGACCCAAATGGAATAATGAATCCTGGGAAGCTGGGCTTGTGAGGTGAGTGAGATGAAGCTCCCTGATAAGATCATGAATATGGTGAGAAGCTGCACGTTTTGCTACTTAATGTGCAGGCACTATTGCACTATCTCAATTGTTCAAAGAGTGAATCAATCGACCCCTACGGGTAAGGCTATGATCCTCTACAAGCTACTGAATGGGGAGATCCAGTTAAACAAGGATGTCGCAGGTGTATTCTATAACTGCACCAACTGTGGAAGATGCTATATCGCGTGTGAGACAAAGATCTCAAACCCCCCTGAATGGATTGAGGAGGCGCGATACATGCTCACCTCCAGCGGCGTGATACCAGAAAAGGTGAAGGCTCTCAGGGAGAATGTTCTAAGACATGGCAACATCCATGGATTATCCGAAGATAGGCTCTTCGATAAAATATCTGACATGGAGGAAGTATGTGAAGGAAGGTCTGACACTCTCTATTATGTTGGCGGAGACATTAGGAGCGGCCACGCTGAGATAGCAGAGAAAACTATAGAATTGTTCAGGAAACTATCAATAAAGGTTAAAGTCCTAAGAGATGAGCCGCCTGATGGGGGCATACTATACATCCTTGGATTCAGAGATGAAGCTAGAAGACTTGCAACAAAGTTGATGGAGGAGATAAGAAGGAATGGAATTAACAGGGTTATAGTATCGGATCCATTAGCGTATACGAGTCTCAAGATATATTATCCTAAAATGGGCATAGATATGAGCGGCTTGGAAGTCATTCACGTGCTGGAGTTATTATCCGAGAAGCCTATGAAGTTCGACAGGCTTGCAGCGATGGTAGTCTATCATGATCCATGCTTCTTAGGCCGGAGATCAACAGGGGTTTATGAGCCTCCGAGGATGCTTTTGAAGAAGATACCTGGACTTGAGCTAAAGGAGACCACTTTCAACAGGAATCACGCTTTTTGCTGTGGTGGGTTGCTGCAGCCAATCGATGAATACTGGGCTAAGAAAGTCGCTGAAATGCTCGCTGAGAGGCTGGGCTCCAGGGATGTTGACTTCGTGGTAACCGCCTGCCCGAGGTGCCTTGACTCTCTTAGAAATATTGGTGTCAAAGCGGTGGACATAATCGAGATACTGAGCGAGCAGTATCTTTCAGGTGTCTAACATGCTCCTCGGCATAGATATAGGCACTGGAGGATGCAAAGTAACATTACTAGATCCTAACAGAGGATGGGCTAAAACAGGGTTCAAGGAATATACGACATATCATCCTAGGCCGGCTTGGTCCGAACAAGATCCGGATGAATGGTATTCTTCGATGGTTGATGCTGTAAGGAACGTTTTGAAGGATGTAGATTGCCGGAGGATAGAGGCGCTCTCAATTGATGGGCAAACGCATGCGGCGGTGCTATTAGATGAGAATGGAAAGCTATTAAGAAGATCCATAATCTGGACGGATAAAAGGAGTGTTAAACAAGTTGAGGAGATAAAGGAGAGAATGGGCGGCGAAAGGATTCTCGAGATAACCTATAACCCGGCTCAGCCCCTATTTACACTCCCACAATTAATGTGGATTATGGAATCAGAGCCGGAGACTTGGAAACGGACGAGGGCGATATTGATGGCAAAGGATTACATAAGATATAGATTAACAGGGGAGATAGATAATTTAACGGATTATACGGATGCCATGGGGACGCTGCTCTTTGATGCGAGGAAGTTCAGATGGTCGCGTGAGATCTGTGATGAATTCGGGATAGATCCCTCCCTCCTGCCAAAGCCTGTGAGCTCCGATGTCCTAGTTGGATATGTCTCTAAAAAGGCGGCGGAGGAGCTCAGGATAGCGGAAGGGACGCCAATTATCATGGGATGCCATGACGTCTCTGCCGAGCCCATTTCTGCAGGGGCGATCAACGATGGTGATGCATTCATAAAGCTTGCAACAGCCGGAGTAATATCCGTTACAACTAGCCTACCCAAGCCAGATATGAGAGGCAGAACGGTAACATACTGCCTACCCACAATAAGGGATAATCCACCAGGCTGGTTCACGAAAACCGCTACAACATCATGTGGAGTCTCTTATAGATGGTTTAGAGATACCTTCTGTCAAACTGAGGTCCTGAAAGCACGTGAGGAAAATAGGTCGGCGTATCAGCTAATGGATGAGCTGGCTGAAAAGGCGCCTCCAGGATCTATGGTGCTGATTTATCATCCATACTTAGATGGCGAGGGTGCGCCCTACTATGATCCGGATCTTCGCGGGAGCTTCATAGGGATAACTAGCTCCCATGGGAGGGAACATTTCTGCAGAGCCGTTCTAGAGGGCGTGGCATTTTCAATACTCGACTCCTTAGAAATATTTAGGGAGCTGGGAGTTTCGCCGAGAAAATGGAGCATAATTGGCGGAGGTGCGAAAAGCAGATTATGGTGCCAAATAGTCTCTGACATCTTCGGGGTTGAGCTCGTTAAACCAGCTTATGAAGACGCCTCCTTCGGAACAGCAATATTAGCCGGCGTCGGTATAGGGCTTTTCAAAGATTTTAATGAAGCCGTAGAACAGCTACTCATGATTGAGAGGCGAATAGCCCCTGATCCAAAAAGACATGAATACTATATGAAGATCTTCAAGATATATAGGATGGTTCGGAGAAGGTTAGATGACGTCTACCGTGAAATTTCAAGGCTTCAGCAAGAGTTATTATAAAATAGTGTTCATAAACATTACTGAGAGAAAACATTAATTAGAAAGCAACGTGTTTTTTTCTTTATGACAGAAATTTTAGAGACAGACGTTTTAGTTATTGGTGGAGGGTTAGCGGGGTGTAGAGCCGCTATCGAGGCGGCTGAAAACGGTGCTGAAACGATAATCGCTGACCGTGGAATTATTGGAAGGTTTGGGGCGACAAATTGTGCACTCTGGAGCATTCAAGCCCCCTTTGGTCCAAGGGGCATGGATTCCAGAGATTCGCCGGAGCAGATGTTTAAAGATATAGTAGTTTATGGAAGATGGATCGGAAACCAAAACGTGATAGAGGTCATAGCGTACACCGCGTGCGACAGGATCTTAGATCTAGAGAGATATGGTGTCAAGTTCAGAAAAACAGAAGACGGGCGATTTTATCAGACGCCTTTCCCGGGTCAAACATATCCAAGATCAGTATTCGTTGAGGAGAATGGCCATGCAGTCGCCACAATTATAGCCGCCGAGGTTGCGAGACATGAGAACGTGACTATGCTTAATAACTTCTTCACATTCGAGCTTCTCAAAAGTGATGGGGCAGTTGCCGGGGCAATAGGCCTAGATCTATCTAGCGGGGAGATCGTGGCGATAAAAGCTAAATCAACTATTCTAGCATGCGGTGGATACACGGGAATATGGGATTTAACAGATAACCCGCCAACACTAACAGGAGCACATATAGCGATGAGCTATAGGGCTGGAGCGGAGCTCGTGAATCTCGAGTTCAACGACTTTTATGGCACAGATCTAGTCTGGCCTCCAAGCGTCAGGGGGACGGTGGTCCTCTACGAGTTACTGGCGCCGCAATTCACGGATGGAAATCTTTACGACAAAGATTGGAAACCAATTTTGCCAAAGCCTCTTCCAGTAAGAGATGAGGCCATGAGGATAATATATCAAGTCATTAGGGAGGGGCGTGGAACCCCGCATGGAGGAGTATGGTATGACGTCACAAGATCACCTAAGGGCAAGGATGAAGTCAGGAAGATCTATGAAACCATGACTCCGAAGCATTATGAGTTCATTAAGAAAGCTGCGGGGATAGATTTGGTCGAGGAACCCATAGAGGTGGCGCCGGCGGTCCACTATTCATCCGGCGGAGTCTATATAAATGAGAAGTGTGAGGCTAGTATCCCAGGGCTTTATGCGGCTGGTGAAAGTGCTGGAGGATATCAGGGCGCCAACAGGCTGGCAGGCATGGGGCTCGCCGCCGCACACACGCTCGGAGCTCAGGCCGGGAAATATGCCGCCCTAAGAGCTAAGCAGATAACATCGGTATCTATCTCACAGGAGCAGATCAGGAGGGCCGAGAGGAGGATAGCAAAATATCTGAGGCGGAAGGAGGATGGAATAACCCCGGCCACCTTAAAGAAGCAGATAAGGCAGGTCGTTGGAAAGGCTCTTGCACCCATCAGGAACGCGCAGGTACTCGAGAAGGGTCTAAGCGAGATACTGATGCTAAGGAAGAAGATGCTGCCGAGAGTCTATGTACCCGATGCTAAGCGCTTCAACCTAGCGTTAATGGAGGCAATAGAGGCTGAGTTAATGCTCGATACGGCGGAGCTCGCAATCAGATGCGCGATATTTAGGAAAGAGTCCAGAGGGCATCATTATAGAGAAGACTACCCGCAGATGGATGACAAAAATTGGCGCGTGCAGACTATAGTAAAAATGGAGGCTGGTAAGCCACACATATTCACTAGAAAGCCAATATACACGAAACTCTTACCCCCGGAGGTGAGTTAGGGATGCAGCATGTTACCGTGAAGGTCTTCCGCTTCGACCCGGAGAAAGATGAAGCGCCCTACTACAAGACCTATACAGTCCCTGTGGAAGGCCCCACGAGCGTGTTAGCGCTCCTCAAATATATTTACGAGGAGCTCGACCCGACACTAGCATTCATGGGGGAGCACTTATGTTACAAGGGGGTTTGCGCATGCTGCGTGGCCAAAGTCAATGGCGTGGTTGAAAAAACGTGCATGAAGATAGTCAACCCCGGCGAGGAAGTGATTGTAGAGCCGATAGACGGCCAGCCGATAATAAGAGACCTGATGACAGATCCAGGGAAACAAGTGACAACAAAAGATGGAGTATTCATAATTATGAAAGGCGCCTTGGTGAGGATTAAAAGCCGAAAATTGTGAACAAGCACAATTCCCTTATCTTTTCCAATATTCTTTCTGCGGTTTATGATGTCCAGAATATTTAATACCAGCCTCATATGCTAATTAGCCTATGAGTCCAAGTAAGAAGAAGCTCTGGTGGCAGGAGTTTACAAGACCTGAGATCGTTGAGCATGCGAAAAAATGTGATATAGCTTTGCTTCCAGTTGGATCTATTGAGCAGCATGGTGAGCACTTGCCCACTGGAGAGGATTCCTATCATGCAATAAAGATCGCGGAGGCAGTGGCGGAGAAAACCGGAATAATGCTCCTGCCGTGTCCATGGTATGGAGCACACCCCTATCATCACTGGTACTATGCTGGGACAATCCCGCTCAGGGCTGAAACCTTCATCAACCTTGTGAAGGATGTCGTCAGGGGCGCGGCATGCGCGGGGTACAACAAGTTTATAATACTGAATTGTCATGGGCAGGAATGGGCCCTACCCGTCGCTATACAAGAGCTAGGATTAGAGGGGTATTTCGTTGTCGGCGTCACATTATGGGAGATAGCTAAGTCTGCGATACAAGAGACCATGGAGACTAAGTTTATGCATGCTGAGGAGACCGAAACCTCGCTAGGATTATACCTTGTCCCAGAACTTGTTGACATGAGTAAGGCTAAGGATGAGACGCCGGAGCCGCTAGTGGATAGCAAATGGTATGCGGCTCCCGGAGAGGTCATACGAGATAAGACTCCATGGTATATGGGCACATTCGCTCAGCCAGAATACAAGCAATTAAAATACGGGGTAATAGGGTATCCTACTAGAGCGAGCGCCGAGAAGGGAAGAAAAGTCTTCGAGGCAGCGGTTAACTGGCTTGTACAATTCATAGAAGAATTGAAAAGAAAATATCCACCAGGCATTAAGCCTCCTGTAAAGTAAATTCCGAAAAGAACGTCACATCATAATTATTATTTCCTCCCATTTTTGGCACGATCTTATTGATGATCAGTTATCTGGGGATGTTTATCATCTAGCGCTTATATATTACCTAGTTTTCATATTTTACTATGGCAAAGTATAGGCTTGCATGTGGGACATGGCCATACATGTTCCCTCCATATGCTGCGAGACCTTATACTTTGGAGGAGGTCTTTAAGATGCTCTCCGAGCTGAAGTTTGAGGGCGTCGAGCTCTCCGGTTTCAAGCCGCATGCGCATCCAGAGCTCTATCCAACTAAGAAGGAGAGAAGGGATCTGAAATCCCTCACCGAATCATATGGGCTTGAGATTTGTGGATATGCGGCTGATATGGGTGGATATGCTATCGCGTCAAACTATGAGGAGGAGCGAAAGATGTATGAGAAGATGTTTGTCATGAACTTGGATTTCTGCCGTGACCTAGATATCAGGGCCATGAGGGTTGATACAGTGTCAGGTCCAAAGGGAATTCCGGGCGTTCCTTGGGATGTGGCGATGAGGAGAGTTATCGAGATGTTTAGGAAATGTGCTAAGCTTGCTGAGGATGCCGGAATAATTCTTGTCTGGGAATTTGAGCCCGGTTTCATGTTCAATAAACCGAGCGAGATAATCAAGATAGTAAAGGAGGTTAATCACCCGAACTTCAAGCTGATGGTTGACACCTGCCATGCCCACTGCTGCGGCATAGGGTTGAATCAGCCATATCCGCTGGAAATAATAGATGTGCCGTTATCAAAGGTGGCCGCCGAGTTTATAAGGAGACTTAAGGGTTACATAGGCCACGTTCACCTAATTGACAGCGATAACACGCTCAATCCACATAATACCTCGACGCATGCGCCATTCGGCTTAGGCGTGATAGATTTTGACGAGGTTATGAGGGCCTTGAACGAGGTCGGATATTCCGGCTGGTTATCCTTAGACCTCTGCTTCTGGCATCAAGCGTGGGAAGCAACAAAGAGTTGCAAGGAGTTTCTAGACAGGCTTGTGGCTAAATATGGGTGATGCGGGATGAAGGCAGCGGTTCTCAAGGGTCCTAGAAGGATTGAGCTCGAGGAAGTCCCAACCCCGAAGCTGGGTGTTAATGATGTTTTAGTCGAGGTTAGGGCCTGCGGCGTCTGTGGATCTGATATAGCATATTATCAGCGCGGGAAAGCGGATGTCCCACCACCACTAATCCTAGGCCACGAATTCTCAGGGGTAATCGTTGAGCTTGGAGAGACAGCTAAGAAGCTGGGATTATTTAAGGAGGGTGACCGGGTTGTCGCGGAGCCGGTAATGGCTTGCGGCTCCTGCCCATCATGCAAGCAAGGCTACCCGAATATGTGTGAGAGGCCAACGGTTTTAGGGGTAAGCGTTAACGGTGGAATGGCCGAATACTGCGCTGTTAGATATGATTATCTTCACAAGATACCGGAGAACGTTAGCTTCGAGGAAGCGGCTTTCACAGAGCCACTAGCATGCGCTCTTAACGCGATTAAGAAACTAAGGATAGTCCCAGGAGCATCGGCAGCGGTAATAGGCCCTGGCCCGATAGGATTAATGGTGGTACAGTATCTCAAGAAATCCGGCTTATCACCAGTGATATTGATGGGCACGAGGGATTATAGGCTGGAGATGGGCTTGAAGCTCGGCGCGGATTACGCGATAAACACCAAGGAGAGGGGCTCCAAATACTACTCGGGGTCGCCGGTGGAAAAGGTTAAAGAATTGACAAATGGGAGAGGTGTGGATAGAGTCTTTGTGGCAACCGGCAGCGTTGATGCAAACCAAATAGCGGTCGAGATAACCGCTCCTAGGGGTATCGTCGTATTCTTCGGAGGAGCGAGCTACGAGCCGACATCAAGGGTCTCGATACCATTATGGGAAGCAACGCTCGGCGAGAAAGAATTCACCTTTGCGTGGCTGTCACCATTCACGTTCCCAGATGCATTAAACGCCATATCAAAGAAACTCGTTGACGTCAAACCTCTAATAACGCATACTTTCACATTAAATGAGGTTGGGAAGGCAATAGAAACTGCCGAAAAAAGGCTTGAAAACGCGTTAAAAGTCCAAATCAAGCCCAAGTAAACATCTCAACCCGCATCTCACCAAATATTTTTCCACGCCCACCTTGAAAGAAAAAGGCCCTCACTAGAAATGCTTACTTTTTGGGCCGGTTCGAGAATTGGATGTATCCTATTTTGAAAAGCTAATATATGTACTGCTGCAATAAGGAATACATGGTCTGGAAAATCGGATGTAACTCCGATGCATTTAGAGAAACCGGCCGGTCATTCGAGTATATGTTGAAGGTTTTATCGGAATTGGGCTTCGACTCGGTCGAGCCTCAGGTTATATCTGGACAAGCTTCAAGCATACTATATGGCTATGATCCAACGATAAGCTTAGAATCCGACCCGATAGAGATCAAGAAAATGGTCTCGGATTACGGACTTGAGATAATATGCGTCAGCGCGCATGCAAATTTGATGGAGGTGGGTGAGGCCGGGCCATGCTACCTGATTAAGGCGATAAGGTTCGCGAAACTGATAGGGGCAGAGATAGTAAATACATCTGAGGGCCCGAAACCGGATTATCTTACGGAGGAAGAGGCATTCCAGCTGATGAAGATCAATTTACGGGTAATTCTTAGACAGGCGAAAAACTTGGGGATAAAAGTGACAATAGAGCCTCACAACATCTATACTGTTCAAACGAAGACCATGTTAAAAATATTGGATCTAGTTCCTCCAGAGCTCTCCGAATACTTCGGCGTTAACTTCGATACCGGCAACGTCACGCTCTTCGGCACAGATCCAATAGAGATGCTGGATGCCGTGATTGACAGGGTAATACATGTTCATCTCAAGGACCTAGACCGAGAAACATATGAGAAATATAAAGGCATGACCGGGATACCATTCGGAACAACCATTGGAAAAGGCATAGTTCCACTAAAGGAGATAATTAACAGGCTGAAGAGATCAGGATTCGATGGAGAATTATCGCTCGAATGCTCCGCAAAAGATCTTAAGGAAAGCATCGAGTACGTTAGATCGATAATCTAGTAAGCGCCACTTATCGTGCACAGATTTTCTTAAGAATTCTCACAGGCTTCTCTTGAACCAGTTCAATCTTCTTTATCCCGAGCCTGTTAAGAAGGTCACTTGCTCTTCCAGCATCTGAGATTTTATAGCCATGATTCACGATCTCATCGGCGATCACTCTAACCTTTCCCAAGAGGAATGGTGAGATAATTCTTAGGAATATTATCGCCCTAAGGCCTGTGAAGACCGCCTCAAGTCCATTATCTTTCTCCCTTATCTCCTGAACATCACCCATGAGCCTGACAATCTTATCAATGACCTCCTTCTCTCCTGAAATCTGAATAAATGGGACATGCACCTTATTCTCCAAAGCATCAACCTCGAGATAACCCAGCTCTCCAACCGCTTGGAAATATCCCGCAAGAAATCCGACTATGGATGGATGCTCTATCGCCTTATTTGGAGGGCTTTTAGCTATAAGCTCTCTTGCGGTCTCCAAGTCATCGGTCTCCCAAAATTGCAATGGGTGAGTATATGCAAGCCACCATCTCAGATATCCCTTATTCTCACTGCTCGACATATTTTCCAGTTTAGAATATCCCAGAACCCATATTAAATAAATTTTCTGGGAGACCTATTAATTGATATGGGTATTATGATTTCCCGCCAAGAGCATGAGAGGAAAGCATCCAAGCTTTATTGCCACATTATCACGCTGTGATTATAATTTTAAAGCTTATATATTATGATCGTGCCTCAAAATACATGATCGATACGAGTGGTCAGATTATTCATAGGAGCAAGGAGGAGCTGCTGAAGCACTTAAAAACATTCAAGCTCGAATTGAAGTTTTCAGCTGGCGTCTGGTTCTTCTATCCCGGGCCCGGCAGATTTCATGAACCATATATCGAGCGAGGAAGTATTGAGGATATTCTGAACAAGGTTGCATGGATGTATGATAATGGATTGGTTGATAAGACATTTAGGCTGGAAGCCCATTACCCCAATGAGATAAACTGGGACAACCTCCACCTCTACAAGAGCCTCGAGAAGGAGACCGGAATAAAGGTAATTATGGTCTCGCCGAACCTATTCTATGAGAAGAAATTCGAGTTCGGGTCATTTTCGAGCCCAATAGATGCGGTTAGGCGGGAATCTATCAAGCGCACAATCGAGTCGATGAAACTAGCGAAGGAGATCGGCGCGGAATTCATAGTGATCTGGACTGGCGCGATGGACGGGTATGAGAACCCGCTGGGGGTCAACTTCTACTACCTTTGGGAGAGGTATGAGTCAGGACTTGCCGAGGCGATAGACGAGGTTCCCGGCATGCCGGTTGCCTTAGAGCCGAAGCCCTATGAGCCGAGGGGGAACACGCTCTACAGGAATACTGCGAATGGGATACTGCTGGCAAACTATATCGAGCGGAGGCTTAGAAACCCGGAAAATAGGCGGCTCCTCGAGCAGGGCTATAGGATAGTCGGCTTAAACCCGGAAGTTGGTCACGTCTTCATGGGCTATGAAGAGCTCTCACTAGCACTAGCCTCGATAATGCGTGAGGGGAGATTATTCCACACGCACTGGAACAGCCAGCCCCTAGGAAACTATGATCAAGACCTAGATGTTGGAGTTCTAGGATGGAATGAGATGGTGTCGGCATTATTGACCTTAAAGATGTATGGCTATAGGGGGTACTTCGGAATAGATATAAACCCTGAGAGGATCCCGGTTGAGACAGCCTTGACGAACACAATGAACGCCATTAAAATCGCCAATTCGATAATTGAGAGAATGGATTATGACAGGCTTATTGAAGCCTTCTATAACCCGGCGGAAAACAGGGGGGTAATCGAGGATGTATACCTGAGAGCGATCGCGCCTCCGGGCACGGAGCTAAAGCCCATACCAAAAACCAAATACTGAGGTTCTTAGGCAATACTCTTTCCATAAACATTTTTTCTCAGCGCCTATGCGTGATTCGACAGCTTGGATAAGGTGAATGATGTGGGCCCGGTGGGATTCGAACCCACGACCACCCGGTTATGAGCCGGGCGCTCCGCCAGGCTGAGCTACGGGCCCTCTTTTGATTCTCCTTCTAGCCTAGATTTAATGGTTACTTTCAGGATGAGAGAAATCCGCCGTCAACGGGAATTATTGCGCCGGTTACGTAGGATGAGAGATCACTTGCGAGGACTAGCGCTATTCTCGCGACTTCATCGGGCTCTCCCATCCTGCCTAGGGGGATCCTATGCATGAACTCGATTGCTGTTCCGACGAGCTCGATCTTCAGCCTGAGGATCTGCTTGGCCGTATCTTTAACGCCTCGCGTCATTATGCCTCCCGGGACTATGGCATTAACCCTAAACCCGTGTCTGCCATATTCCTTCGCCAGGCTTCTTGTGAGGGCGATCACGCCAGCCTTGCTAATCATGTAATGTGCGAGATCTTTGGCAAAGGGCAGTATGGCCTCGATGGACCCAACATTTATGATCACGCCACCCTTATCGAGTCTTCTCCTTATCATCTCTTGGCACATCCAGAAGACAGCATCCAAGTTTATGCTGACAACCTTTCTAAGAAATTCCTCATCGACCTCCAAGAAGTTCTTGAAGGGATATATTCCTGCATTATTAACGAGGATATCCGGCTCCCTGCCGTTCAACCCCTCCCATAGTTTACTAATCTCAGATCTATTAGATAAGTCCACGACATGCGTATTCACCTCGACGTCGAAGTCTGTGATCATCTCTTTGACCCTTTGCAGTCCTATCTCGTCAATGTCCGCGAGCTCCAGATCTGCCCCAGCTTCAGCGAACCGGTAAGCAATCGCCTCGCCGATTCCGGCTGCTGCACCGGTGATCAAAGCCCTCCTACCCTTCAATGATATAAGCTCCGAGATGGGCTTAGGTCTCATATCAAGTTAAACAATATCATGGAGTATAGATAAGCGTGATGCTCCGGCCGGGATTTGAACCCGGGTCACGGGCTCGAAAGGCCCGTATACTTGTCCGGGCTATACTACCGGAGCGCCGGTTAAAGACTTGACTTGGGTCCTTTAAAATCTCACCCTCGGCGGGTTATATCCTTATGAGCGGGCTCTCGGGTCTTGTTTCAGGAGGGCTGTGGTTGTCGGCGGCGATCTCCAAGAGGTTCTCGGATGAGCTCTCAGCGCTGGTCGGCAGGAAGGTTAGAGTTGTTCTATCAGGTGGTGCGTGCTTCGAGGGTATTGTCGTGGCGCTTAACCCGGCTGACTACAGCATCTGGCTCTCGGATGTGAGGGAGAAGGATGGCGGCGTCTACGACAAGGTCTTCATCTCAGGCAGGAGCATAGAATGTCTCTTCGTGCTAGAAGCCGGGCCTGATTTATCAAAGCTCGCTGAGAGGCTTAACAAGGTCTTTCCAAACATGGTTCGCTATATCAAGGAGGCTGACGTGATCATAGTCATGGATAGGATAAGGGTTACGAGGGATGGTGTGGTTGAGGGCACCGGGCCCGCCGCCGAGCGCGTGAAAAAGATTTACGAGGAATGGCTTAGCGAAGAAACAAAGGCATGAAGCAGCTTAAGACACGAGCTTCTGGTATGAAATGAGGATAGCATAATGCTTCTAGAGGCGGAGCTTAGACTAAAAAGGTGCCTTCTTCTGCTTTTATAGGCAGGGGCTTGGATATACGGGTTGTTGACGTCTTCGCTGGCTGTGGTGGCTTTAGCCTAGGCTTTGGTAAAACGGTGAAAGCAGCGATAGAGAATCACCCCCACATAGTCAAGACATATATGCGGAACTTTCCTTGGGTCTCGGTCTTCCCTGAGGATGCCAAGCGCGTGTGCGGCAGGTTCATACTAGATATCCTAGGCGGCGAGGTTGATATCGTTATCGGCGGCCCTCCTTGTGAGCCGTTCACGAGCATGAATAAGAGGAGGAAGATGGATCCTCTTGACAGGCTTCTAAGCGACCCTCAGGGCAGGCTTGTTATGGAGTTCATCAGACTCGTGGAGGAGCTTAAGCCCAAGATATTCATCATGGAGAATGTGCATGAGCTTGTGGAGGAGCCGCTTGGAAGTCTTCTCAAGAGGTTTTTCGCGAGGATAGGATATGAGGCACACTTCAACTTTATCGAGGCACATCGATACGGCGTGCCCTCCAAGAGATACAGGGTCTTCATCTCGAACATCGTACTGGATCTCTCGGGAATGGAGGAGAGGCCGAAGAACGTCGAGGAGACATTATCAGGCCTCGGAGGATTCGGCGAGATCCCGAACCATGTCCCGGTTAAGATTGGGAGGATAAAGTTGAGGAGGATTAGCAGGCTGAAGTGGGGAGAGGCCCTCTACACGTTTAGAGGCGCCTCGGGGAAGGTTTACAGGAACTGGGTCAGGCTTCACCCGAAACATATCGCCCCCACGATTCATGGAAGATCGCGCTTCATACACCCGTATGAGGATAGGCTCTTGACAGTGAGGGAGCAGGCTAGGCTAATGAGCTTCCCGGATAACCACATCTTCCTCGGAGGGATAAACACTCAATTCGACCAGGTTGGTGAGGCGGTTCCACCTCTCCTAGCGGCGAAGATCGCTAAAGTAGCCTTCAAGATGCTGAACGAACTTTAGACAACGATAAGTATTCCACCATACATAGTGTTTGAGACGGCTATTCGCCTTTCTCCTTCTCTCCAGCCTCAGCCTCCTCGGGAAGCATGACGTGAATAACTCCATCAGAATCCTTTCTAATCAGGACCGTTATCTTTCTTGGAGGTTTCTCGGCACCACGGCTCCAGATCAGCTCATTTACACCATTCGAGATCCTAACTTCCCCGCCCCTCATATGCCTCTGAGCGAATTTCCTGATCAGGCTTATCGCCTTCTTAGCCCTCCTTGTCCTTGATGTCTCATAGGCATCTCTTAAAGGGATCACATACAGCCTCTCAAGGGCCTCACTCATATCATATCACACCTCCTATGTCTTTATCCTGCTCCTCCTCCAATGCCTCCTCTTGACATGGAATCTAACTCGCCCTTTCGTCCTCATTACAACCCAGCTTGGGACGGGCCAGGCCTTCTTCATCGCTCTGGCCAGTTTCTTCTTCAGGACAAGTGTCCTGATCGTCATCGGCTTTCCTCCCTAGATTTAACGCTCCTCTTGGGGCTTAACATAAACATTATCTCCGGCCTTAGAGTCTCCTGATCCTTATCTCGCGCTTCGAGGTGATTCTTGCCAAGATCTCCTTGAGCATCTCATCGGTGATCGGTAATGGTACCCTTCCGGAGTTCGCGAGCTGGATAAGCTGCTCCTCCAGCTGGGCAACTAGCTCGGGTTTCACGAGCCTCAGGTTTGCGAGCCTCTGCCTCGCCTCCGGGGTCAGGATAATCCTCATCGCCGCCTGCCTCTCAGCTTCCCTCCTAAGCCTCTCCTCTTCCTCAGCCATCTTCTTCTGGAGCTCAGCCATCTTCGCGGCCTTCAGCCTCTCAAGCTCCTCATCACTCGCATCCGCGGACATTGATAACAGTCCTCCGAAAAATTCTCCGCACGAGCCACCTTAATAGCTTCCCTCCCGACAAATACCCTCCCCCACAAAGTGGAGTGTTAGGGGGTGCGCGCAGCCCTTAATCGCGGGATGTGGCCAGACTCTCCCGGGGTTAATAATGGTGCTATACACAGATATGTAAAATATCCGCCTACTGGTTCAGAAGATTTTAAATAAGGTTGTAAAGAATGTTAGGGCGTCATGAGGGCCGGGAAGATCTCTAGAAGAGAGTTTCTCGGGGTGGCTAGAAGTGCCGCAATAGCGGGGATCGTGGCCGCCGGCGTGGTGGGAGGAATAGCGGGATATGTTGGCGGCTCCTCAGCAGCTCCTCCCAAGACCATTACCGCCACGACAACGGTTACGGGCGCTGCTCGAACTATAACCGAGACTAGGACCGTGACCCAGACAGTTAGCGGAGCCGTGGAGCCGCTTAAGGTCGGCTACGTCTACGTTGGCCCCGTCGGGGACTATGGCTGGAGCTATGGCCATGACAGGGGTAGGCGCTGGGCCGACGAGCACTTCGGCCTGCCCGTGAAGAGCTTCTACAGGGAAAGCGTCCCAGAGCCCGAGGTAGGTAGCGCAATAGAGACCCTGATAGATGAGGGCGCTAAGCTCATCCTTACGACGAGCTTCGGCTTCATGGATGCAACGGCTGAGTATGCCGCGAAGTATCCAGACCGCTATTTCGTTCACATAAGCGGCTATAGGAGTGGCGCCGCCGGCAATGCCCCGGAAAACATGAGCGCCGCCTTCGCCGAGTTCTACCAACTCTATTACCTGAATGGTCTCGCAGCTGGAGCAGTGACCGAGACAGGCGTGGTTGGATATGTTGGCGCCTACCCGATACCCGAGGTTGTCAGACACATAAACGCCTTCGTTCTCGGAGCAAACTATGCCTACAAAAAGAGGACGGGGAAAAACATTAAGGCGCACGTGAACTGGATATTCAGCTGGGTTGCCCCAGATGCTGCTAGGAAGGCGGCCATAGCGCTGATCGAGGAGAAGAATTGCGACGTCATAGCATTCACTGAAGATACACCATCAGTCCTACAGGTCGCCGAGGAGTATTGGAAGAAGGGCAAGAAGGTCTGGAGCTTCAGCCACTATAGCGATATGAGGGAATACGGGCCGAATGCCCACCTCACGGGTCAGATAGCGAACTGGGGCCCAATCTACCTCGACTTCTATAGAATGGTCGCGACCAACAGTTGGATATCCGTTGATATCTGGGCTAGGATCGGTGACTACACGCCATATAGGTGGAGGAGGCCGGTTGAGAAGAGCACGGCAGGCCAGCCTGAGGGAGTGGTGTATCTCGCCCCACTGAACCCGGCGATCCCGAGCGAGTGGCAGATTTTGATAAAGCAGAAGTATGAGGAGATGAAGGAGCTCCTCTTCGAGCCCTTTAGCGTCGAGGGTAACCTCGGAGAGCCGATAAGGGATCAGAATGGCGAGGTTAGGATTAAGGCCGGCGAGCGCGCTGACCATGACATGCTTTGGAACATGGACTGGCTGGTTGAATACATTGAGGAGCCGTTGCCGAAAGCCTAGCCATACGCGTCATGCTCTTAAAGCCCCTCCCCCAAATTTTTATTCGCCTTTGAGCACCCCACTCTCACATCGTGTCTTGAGAAGGTGTGATTGGGTTGGAGAAGCTTGTTGAGCTCCGGGGGATAGTGAAGAGGTTCCCCGGCGTGGTGGCCAATGATAGGGTGGATTTTGAGCTTAGACGCGGCGAGGTTCACGCCCTTCTCGGCGAGAATGGTGCCGGGAAGACCACGCTCATGAATATCCTCTATGGGCTCTATAAGCCCGATGAGGGGGAGATATATGTCCGGGGTAGAAGGGTTGAGCTCAAGTCTCCGAAGGACGCGATAAGCCTTGGCATAGGAATGGTTCACCAGAACTTCAGGCTCGTCGAGAGCCACACGGTCTTAGAGAACATAATCTTGGGGCTCGGGGAGGATAAGCTGAGAATAGATTTTGAAAAGCATCGCAGGCGAATAATGGAGCTGGCCGAGAGATATGGCTGGAGGATAGATCCAATGGCGAGGATCTGGCAGCTCTCCGCGGGTGAGAAGCAGCAGGTCGAGCTCCTCAAGATACTCTACAGGGGCGCCGAGATCCTTATACTCGATGAGCCGACATCCGTGCTAACTGTTCAGGAGACCCGGAGGCTCTTCGAGGCATTAAGAAGGATGGCGCGGGAGGGCAAGGGCATAATATTCATCACGCATAAACTCAACGAGGTGATGGAGGTAAGCGACAGGGTCACGGTGATGAGGAAGGGGAGGGTCGTAATCACTAAGGAGACTCGTGAAACGACAAAGGCCGAGCTAGCAAACTACATGATTGGGAGACCTATAGTCTTCGGCCAGAAAAAGGTCTCGGCCAAGCTTGGCAGCATAGTCCTCAAGGTAATCGACTTGAAAGTCTTAGGTGATAGGGGTTATCCAGCGATTAATGGTGTGAGCTTGGAGGTTAGGCGGGGCGAGATACTTGGAATAGCTGGCGTGAGCGGTAATGGGCAGGTTGAGCTCGCGGAGGCAATCGCAGGCCTGAGAAGGCCCCTGGCAGGAAGAATACTGCTAAACGGTGTTGATGTGACGGGGATGGATGCCGGGAAGATGATAGAGCTCGGTGTAGCATATATCCCGCCTGAGGGAAACAAGCTGGGGATAGTGCCCGGGTTCAGGGTAGTGGACAACCTCTTCCTTAAGGCCTATAGGTACCCACCATACTCGAATAATCTCCTCCTGAATTGGGGGAAGATGTTGGAGAAGGCTCAAGAGCTGATAGAGGAGTTTGGGATTGTTACGCCGAGCGCCCTTTCCAGAACAAGTTCCCTCTCAGGTGGAAACATTCAGAGGCTGATCTTGGCGAGGGAGCTCTCCGGGATCGTCGGTGGAATCCCGAGGCTCATAGTCGCCGCATATCCCACGAAGGGTCTAGACATTGGCGCTACGGAATTCGTCCACGACCTCCTCTTGAGATACAAGGAGATGGGATCAGGTATAATCTTCATCTCCGAGGATTTGGAGGAGCTCCTCCTACTCTCCGACAGGATAGCGGTAATATCCGGTGGAAGGATAAGGGGTGTACTCGCGAGAGAGGAGGCGGATGCCGAGAAGATAGGCTTGCTGATGTCCGAAGCGGTTATCCAGGCTGGGTGAAGCATCGTGCCCCCCAAGATCGAGACGCGGTTTGGCAGGATCAGGGTTGAGCGGAGGGTCGGGTACGGCAGGCTCTACTCAATCTCGATGACGCTCCTCTCACTCGCGCTAGCATTCCTCGTAGTAGCGCTGATACTCACCTCACTGGGCCTAGACCCAATCAAAGCATTCCAAGTAATTTTCGGCGTCTTCACGAAGCCTTCGCTCCTCCTTGAGAGCATAAAGCAGTCAATCCCCATCTGCCTAGCTGCACTTGGCCTCAGCATAGCATTCAAGATGAATTTCTGGAATATCGGCGCGGAGGGCCAGATCTACATGGGGATGATAGCCTCAACTGGAATAGTCCTCCTACACGAGTACTATGGATTCTTTTACGAGTGGATGATCATGCCCCTTATGTTCCTTACATCATTCCTGCTCGGCGGGGCTTGGTGCCTGATCCCGGGCGCCCTCAAGGCAAGGCTAGGCGTGAACGAGATTCTGCCAACACTCATGCTCAACTACGTAGCAATACTCATAGTAGACTTTCTAGTCCATGGCCCATGGAGGGACCCGAAGGGATACGGGTTCCCGCTCTCAATACCTTTCCCGGAATATGCTAAGCTGAATATCGTCCTCGGGGATCCCGCATACACAGGACTTCTGCTTTCAATCCTCGGAGCAGCCGCGGCATTCTTCCTCCTAGAATACACGAGGCCGGGTTTCGAGATAAAAGTGGTCGGCCAGAGCCCGGCTGTCGCAAGATACGCGGGCATCCATGTTCGAAGCACAATATTATTGGGGTCATTTCTCGCTGGCGGGCTGGCTGGCATAGGTGGCCTCTCGATAGTGAGCGGGATAATCGGGAGGCTAAGGCCCGGCGCATCTCCAGGCTATGGATACACGGCTATAATAGTCGCGGCCCTCGCGGGACTGAATCCATGGGTCATAGTGGCAGTGAGTATCTTCTTCGGCGGCTTAATAACGGCTGGTGGCGCCCTCCAGATGAGCATGGGGATCCCAAAGGCGGCGGCCCAAATGATCCAAGCAGTCATCTTCCTCATGATACTCGTGGGCGAGTTCATCAAGAGATATAAAGTGACCATTGAGAGGCCGAGGGTGGGTGAGGAATGATCGAATGGATAGAGTCCGTGCTCGGGCTAACAATACAGGTTGGAACAGTCTATCTCCTCGCATCCTTGGGCGAGATATATGCTGAGCGCTCCGGGGTCTTGAACCTCGGCCTTGAAGGAATAATGGTCATGGGAGCTGCCCTCTCCTTCATCTTCACGCTGGCCTATGGCCACCTCGCGGCTATACTCATCTCGGTGATCGCGGGGATATTAATGAGCCTGATACTCGCGGTCATGGCGGTCTACATGAGGCTCAACCAGACGGTCACGGGGCTCGCTCTAACGATGCTCGGCCTCGGCCTCAGCGGCTTCTTAGCATCACCTGAGGTCAGAAAGGTGATACTTCTAGCCCTTAACCCATCACTCCCCGAGAGTCTTCTCGCGATCCAGGAGGCGCCGAAGCTCCCCGAGATACACGTGCCCCTCCTATCCGGGATCCCGATAATAGGATGCTTCTTCAGGCAAAATGTGCTCGTTTATGTCTCCTACATCGCCGCGCCGCTCATGTGGTTCATATTATTCAAGACTAGGCCGGGGCTGAGCCTTAGATCTGTGGGAGAGAACCCGGCAGCCGCCGACGCGATGGGCATAAACGTCTTCAGGGTGAGATGCCTCGCGACCATGATAAGCGGCGGGTTCGCGGGCCTCGCGGGAGCATACCTCTTCCTAGGATTCCAGCCATTCTGGCAGGAGGGCCTAACAGCTGGAAAGGGCTTCATAGCATTATCCCTAGTCATACTCTCAACTTGGAACCCGTTGAGAGCAATTCTGGGGGCATACCTCTTTGGCGGCGTTGAGGTGATCCAATATAGGCTCCAGCTCTTCGGTCTCGGAGCCTTAAGCCCATATCTCCTCGCGATGCTCCCGTATCTCGCGGCCATAGCAGCCCTAGTAGCAGTCTCGATCGAGAGCGTCAGGAAGAGGATAGGCGTCCCAGCATCCCTTGGAATACCATACTCACGCGAAGAGTAGCTGCCGGGGCTTAGGCCTTCCTAGCCTCCGCCTTGAGAACAGCCTTCGCCGCCTCCTCCAAGAGCTCCCTACCCTTCTCGGTCACGATCCTGCCCTTGTTATCGTATTTCTGGACGAGGCCGGCCTCCTCTAGCTGCTGGAGGATCCTCCTTATTATCGCGCCGCTTCCCTTGGCGAACTTCGGGGGCTTATGCCCCCTTCTATGCCTACCACCATAAAGCTTCCTAAGTCTAGAAACGCCAAGAGGCCCCCTGAGATACAGCTTCCTAAGCACGGCGGCAGCCCTGATATACCACCAGTCCGGGTCCTGAGGCGGCCTCTCCTTATGCACGCCCGTCTTAACAAATGGGGCCCATGGAGGGGGCTCAATAACTCTATTCTCCTTGAAGTAGGCCGCGACCTTTTGAATGAGCTTCATGGGATCCGCGAGCTGCACATTCGACACCATCCGCGGCTCCTTAAGACCTGCACGCTCACTTTTTAGGCTTTGCGTTCTGGGCCTTTCCCCCTCCCCGCAGGCTTCATCGAGTGGTTTGAGAAGACGAAGAGGAAGGAGAATGGCGGATAACTAGGGAACCTGCTTCTTAGGTTTTCCACGAGTCCTCTCTCCTACTTGCCCGTATAGCTTTCTTCTCCTTGACAGCGGGGATCCTCTTGACATAGCCGCATGTGGTGCATGTGATGATGACATGCGTACTTCTCCTGCTCCTAACCCTCACCCTGAAGGAGCCGGGTATGTAGAATGGCGTTCCACACTTCCTGCATATCAGACGCTTATAGGCCGCTGGAAGTCTGATCCTCGCCTTCCTGCATATCCTCAATATGAGCCTCCCAGCCTCCCTTGCCAGCTCCGGCCTCTCCGAGGCATGTCTCCTCGCGAACTCCATAAGCCTCGCAATCCTGTCTAGGGCGATCCTCCTAACCTCACCAGAATGCGTCAATCCCGGCCATTTCAAGGGTTTAAGCGATCCTTAAACATGGCCTCGGCCAAGGGCTCTCGGGAGCTTGAGGAGATTGGAGAAGCTTATCCTGATTATCGTTGAGGCGGCGATCGAGCTTGTTCCCGAGAGTATTCAGGATCACCCATCTGTGAGGGCTTATGCGGCAAGGAGGGGTAGGAAGCCTTGGGAGATACTGCTTGACAGGAGCTACCATCACTCGGCGATGAGGAGGCTGCCCGAGGCGGAGAAGCGGGGCAGACCCGATATAACGCACTTCATACTTCTCGAGGCGCTTGGCTCGCCGCTTAACAAGCTCGGCCTCTTAGAGGTATATGTTCATGCTAGAAGTGGCCATGTGATCTGGGTGAACCCTGAGACTAGGCTCCCAAGGGTCTATGAGAGGTTTAAGGGCGTGATAGAGAAACTGTATCAGGAGCCGGTGGTCGAGGCCGATGGAAAGATTCTGCTAAAACTAGAGGAGAAAACGTTAGGTCAGCTGCTGGATGAGGTCAAGCCGGATCTGAAGATACTCCTCTCTGAGAAGGGTGAGCTGATTAGGTGGAGCAGCTTCGGAGAGCTCGTCACATCCGCGAGGAGACCAGCAATAATGATAGGCGGATTCCCCCATGGTGATTTCCACAAATCAACTTACGAGGCGGCGGATAAGATCGTGAGCCTATGGCCCGAGCCCCTCGAGGCCTGGATAATAACCTCAAGAACAATATCCATTGTTGAACATGCGCTGGGGGTTGGGGAAAAGGTTTCCCACAAGGATTAAGATGCGAGAGAACAACATTGAGTACCGATATATTTAAGATCAGATACATGATTGTTTAAATGAGCATCATTGGGAGGTGTTCTTTTTGTCCGATGAAAAGCTTGCTAGACAGGCTTTAGAGTTTGGGGATGGGATTTTATGGCTTGCGCCAACATGGGTTCCAAGGCCGCTATTCATTGGCGAGCCCGGTGGAAGGCTCAAGCTTGATAAAAGGGATCTCTATGCCCTTGGGGCTGATCGCGGGGGGATATGTGAGAGATGGATAGCCTCGACCGTTAGGGCCGATAACCCTGGCGCCCCGGAGGATGAGGGCCTCAGCTATGTTGTCTTCAAGTCGAGTGGGGAGCTTAAGAAGATCCTGCTAAAGAGGGTGATAGAACTTGTCGGAGATGATGTGCTGGGTAGGGATGTTATGCGGAAATATGGTGGCCTGAGAACGTTTACGAAGTTCTTCGATTATGCCGGCCCGCTTCCATTCCACCTACATCAAAAAGATGAGCATGTGAGGAAGTATGGGAAATTTGGGAAGCCCGAGGCCTACTATTTCCCGCCACAGCTGAACTTCGAGGAGAAGAGGTTTCCATACACCTTCTTCGGCCTCCACCCATCGGTGACGAGGCAGGACATTATCGAGTGTCTGAAGAATTGGAATCGCGGTGACAATGGCATCCTAGACCTTTCGAGAGCTTATAGGATCAGGCCTGGGACGAGCTGGCTCGTGCAAGCAGGCATACTCCACGCGCCCGGCTCACTTGTAACATACGAGCCCCAAGGCCCCTCTGACGTCTTCGCAATATACCAGTCCATGGTCGAGAATAGGCCGATACCATGGGAGGTGGCCATGAAGGACATTCCCGAGGAGCATAAGAATGACCTAGAATACATAGTCGACCTTATAGACTGGGAGCTGAACACGGATCCCGACTTCAAGAAGAACCACTTCCTAAAACACATCCCGGCACGGGATCCAGAGGAAATGAAGGAGGAGGGTTACTACGAGAAGTGGATAATATACGGGTTTGAGGGCTTCAGCGCCAAGGAACTCGTAGTCTACCCGAAAAGATCCGTCGTGATAAGAGACGCGGAGGCCTATGGCATGATAGTGGTTCAGGGTAGGGGGATGCTTGGAAGGCTCGAGATGGAGTCGCCGACGATAATCCGGTTCGGGGAGTTAACGCGCGATGAGTTCTTCGTGACGAGGGAGGTTGCTAGGGAGGGGGTAAGGATAGAGAATACTGGAAACGAGGAATTGGTGATACTAAAGAACTTTGGCCCGGGGAACCCTGAAGCGCCGAAACTATAACCATGCACGGATGAGGATATCCTTCCCTCAAAAATCATTTTTATTATCTCCCCATAACATGTAGATTATCTTTTGCCGCTTCCTCCCGAATCATGTAGCGAGAACATCTCTCTAAAGTTTGCCATTTTTGGCAAGTTTGCATGCATATGTGTAATAGAACTTTAATGTTAGGTCTCGGGTAATGGGGTAAAATCGTATTAGCCCGGAAAATTTTTAATTAGCGAGCTGGTTCTTTTTCATCACGAATGTCTCAATTAATGGGGATTGATCTTGGGACATCGAGTGTTAAGGTGTTGGTTGTGGATGATAGAGGTAGGATCCTGGCTCAAGCTTCCGGCAAGTATCCTATACTAACTCCTTATGAAGGGTTTGCTGAGCAGGATCCGGGAGCATGGTGGGGTGCTACCAAGGAGGCTGTGAGAAGGGTTCTTTCCAGTGAGAGGGTTGATTGCGGTGAGATTGAGGCTATTGGCTTATCTGGGCAGATGCATGGAACAGTTGTTCTGGGTAAGGGTCTGAATCCGTTAAGGAACGCGATAATCTGGGCTGATAGTAGAAGTGGCCGTCAATGCGATGAGATTCGCAGGAAGCTTGGCGATGAGAGGATTAGGGAGATCTTGTGCAATCCTATAATGCCCGGCTTTATGGCGCCCTCCCTCCTCTGGATTAAGGAGAATGAGCCCTCGATATTTGAGGAAGCTTATAGAGTTGTTTTGCCGAAGGACTACATAAGGCTGTGCCTCACGGGGGATATTGCGACGGATTTCTCGGATGCATCAGCAACACTTTTATTTGATGTGAAGCGGAGATGTTGGTCGAGCGAGGTTCTCTCAGAGCTGGGAATAGATGAAGAGCTGCTTCCACAGGTCTATGAATCCGTGGAGGTTGTCGGTGAGGTTTCACCGGAGGCGGCTAGGGAAACGGGATTGCCAAAGGACATAAAAGTTGTTGCAGGCGGCGGGGATTCTCCGGTCAGCGCTGTCGGATGCGGAGTTATTAAAAGCGGGCTTATCTCCGTCAATATAGGGTCGGCGGGGCAGGTATTTACCGTGATAGATGATATCCGGGCAGATCCCAAGCTCAGGATACATACATTCTGCCATGCCGTGCCCAGTAAGTGGTACTTGCAAGGGGCGATTCTCTCCGCAGGCCTTACTCTGGACTGGTTCATAAAAAGTCTAGGATTTGAGGAGCTATTATCCGAGAAAGGTATCAACGCGTATTCCAAGTTGGTTGAAGAGGCTGCCGGGATTCCGGCGGGGTCAGCAGGCCTGATTTTCCTCCCCTACCTCCTTGGAGAGAGGTCTCCACATATGGATCCCTCTGCTCGAGGAGCTTTCTTCGGGCTGAGGATTAATCATGGCCGCGGCCATCTTGTTAGAGCCGTGATGGAGGGGGTAGCATTCGCACTGAGAGACTGTTACGAGGTCTTCAAGGAGCTTGGGATAACAGCCAACGAGCTTCTGATAAGAGGAGGTGGCGGGAGAGTACCCCTCTGGAGGCAGATTATTGCCGATGTGTTTGGATGCCGGATTCTGGCAGCTGAGGTTGAGGAAGCGGCATATGGGGCGGCTCTCCTCGCCTCAGTAGGCGCAGGCATATACAAGAACCTAGATGATGCTGTTAAGAAAACTATAAGCTTGAAGGTCTTTGAGGAGCCGGGCCCAGACCAAGAAACATATGACAGGCTATATCGCGAGATCTATAGTAAACTATATCCCGCTGTAAAGGAGTTGTTCAAGGCTTTAACAGGGCTCGATGGAAAGCCGGATAATTAGCTGCTAAGTGGGTTATCGAGTACCCTCTAAAAGTACTTCTTGAGTAGAATCCTTCGCAAATCCTAAATTCGGGGCGGCCCTATCCAGTCTTATAGGACGCCGGCAAATCTCACTAAAGTTCCTTAAACTTCAAATTTAGGGAAAAAATGGGGGGTGGGGCTGGCCGACGAGCCATCGTAGCTGGACCGGCGGGCCGGCCTGCCAACCACCGTGGATCCATAGATCATGGATCCACAGCGGGGGCGTCCTACTAACCACCGGCCTCCAGCTTTTACTGCCCGCCGGCCAGCATACATTGCCTCTGCTGCCATGCCCTCTTCAATATCCTTAGAATTCTCAGCTGTAGCGTATAGAGGACTTTGTTTTTTGATGTTTGATTCATGCTCTCGAAAAGCCTTGCACCAGTTCCATGGCGTCTATTATTGATGTAGATTGTTGTTGCAAGCTTTGAGAGATGCCCGCGCAATCTATGATT
>Ga0272445_1000441_pt1 | contig 39088 bp, 37 predicted proteins | sample YNPCB0031_FD_194404 | JGI IMG/M metagenome (GOLD analysis project Ga0272445, IMG submission 194404) | Hot spring sediment microbial communities from Yellowstone National Park, WY, United States - YNP-CB-003-1 | ecosystem: Environmental > Aquatic > Thermal springs > Hot (42-90C) > Sediment... | reverse complement strand
ATTATAAGTATATCTGCGAGACGGAATTTAAGAGCCATTTTTCCGCAAACTTAAACCCTGGACACCTGGGGTTCATATCAGAATATATGATTTGGCGCCGGGGGTGGGATTTGAACCCACGCGGCCCAGAATGGGCCACAGGCTGTTCAGCCATTTTAATTGGGCTCCAGGCTTGGGCTCATTCTTCTGTTGATCTGCTCCCTACCGGATTTCCCGCATATTTGCTTATTGCTCTAGGAGACCCCGGCTTTCCTCACTCACTTATATTTTGCGTATTATTTAAATTGTTTGATTATCGCCAGAGCTTTGGATATGTTCCCCTAGGCATTAGAACCTTCTCTGTTTTAACCATTATTCCATGCGTGGCTTTAAGAATATCTTCAGCGCTGGCTAAGGCGGTTCCTAGGGCTACTGCTTCACTTTTCAGGGTGAATATGGCGACAGTGTCCTTCGGGTTTATTCCAGATTCGATGTGTGTTATGCCCGGAGCAGTTAAATGGGCGCCGTGACATATGGCATCTACGGCTGAGTCTCTAATGAAGACTTTCGGCAGCAGATCCAGGGCTTTTTCCATTGGAAGGATAAACCTTCTAAGCATTCCTATGTCTCCGGTTTCCTGCCACCTACTGTAAAGGTAAAGCACATCATGTAAAGTAACCATATTTTCACATTCAGTGAATGGCCCAGCCCTAATCCTACGGAGCTCATGCATATGTGCGCCGCAGCCTAAAACCCTGCCAATATCATAAATCAATTTTCTAACGTATGTTCCCGCTTCACAACCAACCCTGAACAGAACGTTTCTGCCTTCAATCTCTAGGGCATCTAGGTAGTAGATTGTTCTCACGCGTATGGTTCTCTTAACTGATGCCCGTAGAGGAGGCCTCTGGTAAATCTTGCCCTGAAACTCTCTGAAAACATCCCTAATCTGCTTTTCAGATAAATCTCCATGAATCTTCATTACGCCAACATACTCTTTGCCAGCCCTCAGTAAAGCCTGTATAACCTTCGTTGCCTCTTCCAGAGCCACGGGTAGAACACCGGTCACTTTGGGATCTCCACGTCCACTAGCTTAAGCCGCTATTGTGGGCTCTAAGGTCCCTCCGTGACCGGCATGTTCGATTCCAATTATTCGCTTAACCCACGCTGTAACCTCATGGCTTGACGGCCCAGGGGGCTTATCCAAGTTTATTATGCCAAACTTTACTATGTCCGGGTATGGGCGCTCCTCAGGCTTATGCCCATATTTAGGATCGGTCTCATCCTCAGACTTTGTCAGCAGCTCCCGCTTTATGCACCATGGGGGCTTAATCTCCTGCATTTCACCCTCCTCATTAGCGTCAATAATGAACCGCTACAATTTCTCTTTCTGCAAGTATTCCTCAAGCTTTCCTGATTCGGCGAGAGCCTTATAGACCTCCTCGTCTGACGCGCCCCTCTTTATTTTTATCACATCATCCGTAGGTTTTAAGTGGCTAATGTTCACGCGGCGACGTCTTACTCCATTAACATTCTTCGGTCCAGTAACTAGAACAAAGTTCTTGTCTATTACATCCAATATTACGCAGTATCTGCCAGCTTCTCTACCCCTAGTTTTTATGCAAATTCTCCCAATCTCTATTACAGGCATAGATGTTCACCATCCTTCCTCTGAAGAGAATAATGTTCAGGTACTTATACTTTAACTTGAAAGCAATTTTTGGGGTTTATCTTCATCAGGTGATTCTCTGAAGTTTTTCCATTAAACGTCTCTTCTCGCCGACTGTGCCATCCTTAAAGTGCGGTCTTCTAAGAACCGAGTCAGCGCCCTTTTCGATCTCCCTAGCCTCATCAGCCAGCCTCGCAGCGGCCTTCATCATCTCATGCGCTGCAGCAACAAGCGGGATATAATCTTCTGGCTCATGCACCTTGAAGCATGCCTCAAAGGTGATTGCGGAAACTTGCTTAGCGACTTCATAGGCAGCCATAGCCTTAGCCCTAGCATATGGATTCGAGAAGCCGGCCGCCTCGGTAGCTCTTCTACCGTCAATTATCAGTCTTGGCAGAGTGGGCTTCTCACCAGACTTGATTGCATTAATAACTTTATCCACTTCCTTAACGATTATGCTCAGCGCTCCACATATGGCTAAAACCCTAATAACATCAGAGTTGTATAGTATCATCTCAGTTGGATCAAGGAACTCCCTTCTAGCACCTATCATCGAATCTGCCTCAATAATTATGTATCCGAAGCCAGCCTCCTCCATTTCCTTAACGATTCTCTTCGCCGGGCTGTCTGAGATAACTATTATTGGCTTGCCTGCACCACTAAGAATCTTACGCGCCTCAGAAGGACCTTGAGTCGTCTGCGCCGGACCAATAAATATTATCAGATCAACATTTTGTTTCAGGATTTGCTCAGCGCTTTCAATGCAATCTTCCGGAGTGACCTTGGCCCCTGAACCTACAACCCTAACCTGAATGTCTTCTCTATCAGCTCTCTCATCTAAAAGGAACTCTAGAAGAGGTAGGGAACCTATACAGCCAGCCTTCAATACTCCGACCCTAACTATGTGATTCACGTTTCATCCACCTGTATTTAATACTTTTTAGAATTGCAAGATTAACTAAAGATCTAGGTCGTAAAAGGATATAATGCTTTTCATAAAATTTCTCTTTCTACATAACCGTTTTATATATGAATGATGATGTCAAAATAATATGCATTAGGAGGTTGACTTGATTGATAATTACTGAGCAAAAGCCTCTGGAAGATATTCTAAGGTTGCTTGAACCCTTCAAGAAAGTCTTCATTATAGGATGTGGAACATGCGCAACAGTGGTTCAAACAGGTGGCGAGGAGCAGGTGAAGCAGATGACTGAAAGATTAAAAGATGCTGGAAAGGAAATTGTGGGCGCTGTTGTTGTAGAAACCCCATGTGATGCAAGGATTCTAAGGAGAGACACGCGTAATTTAAAGAGTGCTATTGAATCATCCGACGTGATATTGTGTATGACGTGTGGAGCCGGCGTTCAAGATATTGTTGAGCATTTGAGGAAGCCTTCTATACCAGCGTTAGATACTAAATTTCTCGGCATTATAGAGCATATAGGGGAGTTTTATGAGAGGTGTAGAGCATGTGGGGAATGTATTCTCTATGAGACCGGTGGAATATGCCCGGTTGTCCGATGCCCAAAGGGGATGTTAAATGGTCCATGTGGAGGCATGTATGATGGCAAGTGCGAGGTTGGCGGATATAAGCGTGACTGCGCATGGGTGCTAATATATAACAGGCTTAAAGAACTCAACATGCTTAACATTTATAGATCCTATAAGCCTCCAAGAGACAATTCAAAACTTAACATACAGCCAAGAGATATTGTTTGGATAAAAGTTTAGAGGGGGACTAAACATTGTCGAAGGCGATCATAAGCGAATTAATGGCAAGCCTCAAATCTGGGAGTTTCACTTTCACTGGCGAATTGGAGCCGGAGAAAACATCGGATCTAACCCGCTATATTGAAGCTGCTAGAAAGATTAAAGGCTATGTTGTGGCATGCAATGTAACTGATAATCCGCAGTCATTTGCGTATATGAATAGCTTAGTAGCCTCATATATTATTCAGAAAGAGTCGGGTTTGGAAACGATATGCCAGATAACGTGTAGAGATAGAAATAGGATAGCGATATTCTCAGACCTTCTTGGAGCGGGCGCTCTCGGGATAAAGAATGTTCTTGCATTGACAGGCGACCACACAACTCTTGGAGATACTCCGCAAGCTAAACCGGTCTTTGATCTAGATTCTGTTCAACTTGTTAAAATGATAAGGCAGATTGTTGATGAAGGTGTTGACATGAATGGAAAACCAATAGAGTCCCCGCCTAAATTCTTTATCGGCGCTGGAGCAAATCCAAACGCCAACCCGATTGAGCCGGAATTAATAAAGTTTGAGAAGAAGGTTTATGCTGGGGCAGACTTCTTTCAAACGCAGGTTGTTTTCGATATTGAGAAGGCTAAAAGTTTCCTTAAAGAAACAAGAAAATATAATGTCCCAGTCATAATAGGAGTTTTCCCACTTAAATCATACGGTGTAGCCGAGTATTTTGATAAAAATGTACCTGGCGTTAAGGTGCCTAAAGATCTCATGGATGCCCTCGCTAAAGCTGGCGAGATTTCCAATAAAAACTTGAGAAGAGCAAAATATGATGAAATAAACCTTGAATACTTCTCGAGCTTTATTAGAGAACTGAGAAAAACTACCTCAGCCTCTGGATGCCACATAATGTCTGTTGGCTACGAGGAGATTATACCGCCGCTTGTTGAATCTGTTAAATAAAGAAGATTAAACGCGATCATTATGGAATTGATAGATACACATGCGCATTTAGAGGACGTTGAGAATCTGGAGGAGGCCGTTAAGAAGGCAGTTAAAGTCGGTGTGATCGCCATAATTGCAGTCGGGTCAGATCACAGTTCTAATCTTTGGGTGATACGCGAGAGCCGGAAATATGAGATTAGAGGATTGAGGATTTATCCAGCTTTGGGCCTTCATCCATTGGATCTTCTTAATACCGCGATGGTTGAGGAGACAATAGACTTTATTCAAAAAAACGTTAAGAGCGCTGTTGCTCTAGGTGAAGTTGGATTAGATTACTGGTATAAGAACGTTAGGAGAGATGAAGAAAAGAAAAGGTTTCAGAAGGAAGTCTTCCGGAGGATGCTTGACATAGCAAGGGAAAACGATAAGCCCGTCTTAATCCATAGTAGGGGTGCTTGGATGGACTGTTTAAATATGACTATTGAAGCAAATATTAAAAAAGCGGTTTTCCATTGGTTCAGTGGTCCAAATGATGCTCTAAAAAAATTGCTCGAACATGGATACTATATTTCAGCTACTCCAGCTGCAGCGTATAGTAAGGAGCATAGAGGAGCCATATTAAACACGCCCTTAGAAAATATCATTCTAGAGACCGATTCCCCCGTGGTTTATTCCGGAGAGACTTCTGAGCCGGCCCATGTGGTTAAAGCATTAAAATCAGTTGCGGAATTAAAGGGCGAGAATATAACGGTTGTAGCTGAGAAAACAACGGAGAACGCTAAGAAAATCTTTAAAATCAGTTAGGTTTTCCCAATCCCTAAAGCACTAAACCCCTAGGGCAGTTAGATTTTTAGTTATTTAAGGCTGTTCTCTTTAGATGTATGATTGCGCGCACATAATTACAAAATTCAACACTATAAGCATACGATGTCTGGGGATTCAGGGAAGAGAAATTTTTAGGATTTATTAAACTTCATGACAAAATTTACGATTATCTCGGGGTTCATAACTTCTGGATGGAAGAGGCAGCCATAAATCCCCTTAAATTCATGTTTAACCATACATTCCATTACCCCTGCCTTAGCCAGCGTCTCTAGTGGTTTTGTTATCTTTGCAGCCCTATTTGTTAGAAAATACGCGTAGAAATATTTTCTATCCGCCAGCTTATTCTCTTTTGTCAATCTTACCCTAAAAACCCCAATCTTTGTTTTATCGAAAAAATCGCAACCTAAAATCTTTGCAATGAGTTGATAGCCGGAACCTATACCTAAAGTCGGCTTATCGCTTCTTTCCAACCACGTAAACTGCTCGTCCTCTAAGAAGGCATTGTCCCTTAATGCTGATCCACAAATAATCACCTTTTCCGAGGAGTCCACGTCTCTCAAGATAACTTTTGTGTAATGTTTAGTGAAGAAGCTAATGCCCTGATGCCTAAGGATCTGCTCAATAGGCCTAACAAATTCTAGCTCACTTAACGGATCTGAGCATAAACTTACCAGCAGCACTCTCATTTATCTATTAGCCTCAAACTTTTTATCCTAAATATCCCTGAATTATTCTTATACTGAATTTCGTAGTCTATGACCTCTATTCTTTTCTTGAAGAATGGTGCATCTAAGACCGTCGTTTCTATCTCGCCGCCTTCACCAGCAATGCTGATGCCATATTTTCTCCATAAATCTACAAGTTCACTTACGAGATCAGCATCTATAAACCTTCCGAGAAAACTCCTGTTAAGGGGATAGGCAAACACGCCAGAAATTATGGCTTTGAAACCTTTCTCCAAAATCTCGCGTAGCAATTCTTCTTGATCCTTAAGCCATAGGGGGTTAAAACACCAAAGCTGAAGCCTATTACATGTTCTCTGAATTCTAGTCGCTTGGTAGGTGGATCTTATCGCACCTGTCAGGACCCCTTCAATCCCGAATTCCTTCATAGCCAACTTCAGGGCTTTGGATAAATCTTCCACTTCCTCATTTCTTCTTCCACTTGTTTCCATCTGGATTATCGGCAGCCCAATCGCCTCTGCCTGAAATCTAGTAACCCATACGTTTGGAAAGTGAAACATGTAGCTTTCTTCACATCTGGGAATTAGGCTTATTAGACAAGCGATTTCGTGCACTCCCCAAGCCTTGTGAATCGCCAAACAAGAATCCTTTCCGCCGGAAAATAATGCTCCAAGCCTCATTTAAATCATCATGAAGCGCTACTAAGAATAATTAACCTTTAATAATTTACAAGTTTAATAATGTTTGCTCCTGGATGAACATTGAGGGATTTGGCGACCACTAAACATTTAGTTCTAAGCATGTAAGCGATGGGCTTAAATAGAGCATTTTCTATCTCCGTTACACTTTCGTAGTATCCCTGCCCCTTCGCAATTATTAAGTCGGCTCCTTCAAGAAATCTTAAGAAATCCTTTGAGCATTCATCTAAGTTTAAGCCTATCGAGCTACTGCCAGTAGTTATAACTTCTGCGACGCTGTTTAATCCAATCTGTAGGGCATCTTCCATTGTGGCATCATTCATGATGGGGGCCGACTTAACAACGGCTAAGATCTTAACCGAATAATTATTGGTAATAAAATTGATGAAAATTTTATCAAACACTATTTCGCCGGCATTATCCATAAGATATAAAACCGATTTAGCCTTCGAGAGGGCGCTCATTAGTTTGGAGGTTTCATCGATTGTTAAGTCGCTCTCCAAGCATTCCATCAGGGATTTCTCTAAATCCTCCATTGACACTCTGTAGCCCTCAACCTCAAAATCTATGGAGTTTCCGCATATTGCCCCTAAAGCCGCAAGTTTGAAGCCGCTTCTAAAATCCAGCTTTCTTATCTTATCCTCCAGAAGCGGAGCTAACCTCATAGCTATCCTATTAGATTCCCTCTTTAAATATGCGAAGGGATCACTGTTCCCGGTAATCTTCTGAACAAGTCTAAAGACATACGTATGCAGCATAGCTGGCGTCACATTCATAAGGTTGCTGTTCCCGCTTAGCCATCTCAACGTCTCGGCGATAACCTTCCTCTGCAGTTCCTCATCATTAGTTGCCTTAGTAGCTATATCGTACGCTGCCCTTAAAGTGCATGGTACGCAGAGCAGATGCCCCTTCATCTAATTCTTACCCCGCTTATAGCGCCTTCATCAATAAAGATGGGAAACCTTTTATAAGCATAACGTCAACCAGAAGATCACTATAAACGCTTAGATCTATAAAAACGCAAATAAACTCCGAAAACTTAATAAGGTTAGGAAGAAAGAACCATTTAAAGCCTCATTTATCGAGGCTTACGAAGGCAAGATCTGAGCTCAGCGGAATCCATTAAATCTGGTTTGGAGAAGGATGATGTGAAATGCGGGCTAAGTGGAAGAAGAAAAGGATGCGGCGTGAAAAAAGGAAGAGAAAGAAGAGACGTGAGAGATATAAGTGACCGATATCCTTTTGAGAAATAGGCAGTTTTTATTTGTTAATGGCTGAGGGAAGAAGAAAGGCGCTAAATCTGGGAAAGCGTGAATGATCTTATGTCAATGTTTAGGCAAATGGAGCAAATTTTAAGCGTTACGAAGAATAAGGGGGAGATCCGTAATATAGGCATAGTAGCTCATATAGATCATGGGAAAACAACCTTAACCGATTCGCTTCTGGCCGAAGCTGGTTTGATTCCATATGGCTTAGCTGGGAAAGCTAGGGTTTTAGATTATCTTGAGGAGGAACAAAGACGCGGCATAACCATAAAGGCGGCCAATATCTCTCTTCTATACGATTTCGGTGGAAGCCGATATGTGGTGAACTTGATTGATACTCCAGGACATGTTGATTTCACCGGTAGGGTGACGCGGGCGCTGAGAATCATCGACGGCGCAATAGTCCTGGTTGATGCTGTCGAGGAGATTATGGCGCAAACCGAAGTTGTTGTTAGACAGGCGCTAAATGAACGTGTTAAACCGGTTCTATTCATTAATAAGATTGATAGATTAATTGTGGATCTGAGGTTAAACGCTGAGAAGATTCAGGAAAAGATATCGCGCATAATTCGAGACTTTAACGGCCTTATAGAGATTTATGGAGAAAAACCCTTTAAAGATCTTTGGAAGATCAGCGTGTCCGGGGGTAATGTTGCTTTCGGTTCAGCCCTACATGGGTGGGGATTAACATTCGACATCGCTAGGGAGAAAGGTCTAAAGTTCAGCGACATAATTGAAGCATATAATTACGGCGACTGGTTAGATCTCCGAGAGAAAATTCCACTTCACAGAGCAATCCTAGAAATGGTGATAAAGGAAATTCCGGATCCATTAAAAGCTCAAAGGTATAGGATCCCAAAAATATGGAGAGGAGACTTAAATTCTGAGGTTGGTAAAGCGATGCTTGAATGCGACCCTGAAGGGCCTACGGCGATATGCGTGACTAACGTTAAAAACGACTTAAACGGCGACATCATCGCCACTGGAAGAATATTCTCCGGTGAGATAAACGTTGGCGATAAAGTATATGTTTTAGGCGCGGGTAGGGAGGTTGTCATTAATAAAATATGGATTTACATGGGAGCATTTAAAGAGCCTATCGATCATCTTAGTTCAGGAAACATAGTTGCCCTTTCAGGGCTCGGTCACATAAACGCTGGCGAAACAATTATTGATACAGCTCATAAAGAGCATATGACACCCTTTGAGAAGATACATTATGTTTCAGAACCCGTTGTCACCGTTTCCCTTGAACCGAAGAATCCATCCGATCTCCTACGTCTGATTGACATATTAAGAATATTGTCGATTGAAGACCCGAATCTGGCAGTTTCCATCAACAGGGAAACTGGGGAATATCTCCTCAGCGGAGTTGGCGAATTGCATCTGGACATAGCGATAAAGTCTATAAGGGAGCATGCGCCGGACATTGAGGTAATAGTATCTAAGCCAATAATTGCTTATCGTGAAAGCGTAAGCAGTAGCGGGATAGACTTCACAAGTAATAGCCCAAATAGGCGCAACCAAATAACCGTTAAGGTTGAACCGTTAGACAGAAATTCATTGAAAATTCTTGAAGAAAACGGTGAAGCAGCAATTAAACATGCAGAGTCCCTTTTAGATAGGGCTGAACGCTTACTTGCCATAGAGGGAAATACAAATCTCCTGGTTGACTCGACTAAAGGCGGATCTCCAGTAGGGGAGGATCTTGAAGCCATTATAGAAGGCTTCAGGTGGGCTTGTCGATCTGGACCTTTATGCGGGGAACCTGTTAGAGGCCTAAAGGTGAAATTGCTCAATGCACTATTACATGAGGATCAAACGCAAAAGGGCTATGCGCAGTTAACCCCGGCTACGAAGAAAGCAATATTCGGATCATTCTTAACAGCGCATCCAATACTGCTTGAACCAGTCTGCAGGGTTCAGATTTCCACACCCGCTGAGCAGATAGGGAACATAGTGAACCTTATCGTTAGGAAACGTGGTAAGATCTCATCTATAATTCAAAAGGAACTCATATCTATCGTGGACGGATACATGCCGATCGCTGAATCGCTAGGATTAGCCGATGATCTTAGATCAGCATCTTCAGGCCGGGCTTTTTGGCAAAGCATGTTTTCTCACTGGGAAAAAATCCCGGAGGACATTATGATGGCTGTGATCCGCTCTATAAGGTGGAGAAAGGGCTTACCGTCTGAGGTTCCAGATGCAAAAAGATTCATTTAATTAATCTCAGCATGCAAGAAACTTATTTAGAGATCCCCGGTGATATGATGTACCATCACATATAGCCGTGTTTAATTGTGGGAATCCCTCCCTACATGCCGCGAACTCTAAACCATACTTATGGGCTAGGCTCTTCAAGTTCTCAAGTATGCTCAATCTTAAATCTCTATTTAAGTATTTGTAGCCTCCAATCCACTCGCCGCTAGAGTATATTTTCGCCAGTCTCCATGATAATTCAGGATTAACTCTTTTTATCGTAGGCAATACGCCTTTAACTAATTTCATTGTTGACGCCGTAATCTGTTTTACACCTATCTTAGAAGCCCTTAAAACTATGTTTTCTAGATCCTGCCTATCGGAGTTAACCGTCGGTATTATTGGATCTATTCTTACAGTTGTCGGTATTCTCTCCTCTGAAATCTTCTTTAAAGCAGAAAATCTCGAATCTGGTTTGGGGGCATTTGGCTCTATGAGGGCAGATATGTCATTGCGGCTCGTTGTTATCGTCATCGACACAACTGTTGGTGTTTTCTTGAAAATGTCAATGTCCCTAAGAACTAAATCGGATTTAGTAACTATTAGTAATGGAAAACCATGCTCAGCCAGAACCTCTAAGCATCTCCTTGTTATTTCATATTCCCTCTCAAGCGGCTGGTAGGGATCCGTTGAATCGCTAAGCATAACTGGTAGATGAAGCCTAGTCTTCTTAACCATCTTCGCAATGTCTTCCTTAAGTTTCAGACGAGGAACAGGTGGACCGGTGAAGCTTGGAAATTTAATTGCGTAGCAATATAAACAGCCATGCATGCATCTCCCAAGGTAGGGATTAATATTATATTTTGGGGGACATATGCAGAAGCACGATTTAACCACATTGAAGACGGGCAGCCCCATACTGTTAGCCACTTAACGGTCTTAAAAAGATGAGCACTTAGCGTCTTATAAGCTCTTCCAGCATCTCTCTGTGAAATTTTTACTTACCAGGGATTATCTTTGAGATGCAGCATGTATGCTATAAGATTTGCTAGAACATGGATTGGAAATGTTAAGGCAACTATTATTATGGCTTTCGAGATTGAAAGCGAGGATGGCTCAACAATTAAAGCGAATAGTAAAGCCGCAATAACAAAATCTATCTGATCAACAACAGGTAGTGGTGAACCGGGCTTAAGATTAAGCCTCCTTTTAATAAATGAGCCCATTAAATCCCCAAGTAGCGCCCCAGCTGATAATGCAAAACCTAAGAATACGCTTCCCTTTGGGAGGTTAATGCTTGGCGCAAGAAGCTCTTGCATCCAACCGACCAATGTGCCGATTAATAGTCCGGAGATTAAGCCTCTATATGTTTTATGAGAACCAAATATTGGCTTTCCATCCAGAAACTTTTTTCCACAATCAATAGGTTTACCGCCGCCGAATATTACTGGCGAAGCATTTGCGCAGTAAGCTGGAAAAATATAGTATAAAGCATTAAATATTTCGCTGGCTATGGACATAGAATTTTACCCGCTCCAGTCAGGTCATCCTTAACCCGTCATATTCGCATACACCATTCTCTCCCACCCTTAAGTATAAGGTTATCTTTTTCTCAACCATGCAGCTTCTTTCAATAACCGCCCTAGTTACGCCATGTCTGCCAGTTCTATATAGGCCGACAATAGATGTTGACCAGTATTTAAGGACTCTTGCAGCAACCGGCTCCACTAAAGCATCAACATCGCTTAAAATGCTCCTTACTTGGCTTGTGAGCAGAATCGGTATCTGATTTACCTTTGCAATGTGTGCGAGCGCGGCAATTTGACGGTTAAGCTCCCTATTGGCTTTAAAAGCATCCTCTTTACTTCCAATCGCTGAGCGGTAAAGAGTGGTTACTGTATCAAAAACTATTAAGCCGAAACCTTTGCCGACGTATTTCTCTAGCTCATCCATAAGTAGGGATTGCTCCTCAAACGTTGATGGTGTAAGAAGGATTATCATCTGTGAAGCCTCACTGAAATCCTGTAAGGCGATCTGCATGAGCCTTTGTGGCGAAAAAGTTCCATCTGAATCAATAAATAGAGTTTTATAGCCCATTCTCGCCGAGCTCACGGAACATTGAATGGCTAAGCTGGTTTTTCCAGTTTCAGCTTCGCCATAGATGAGAGTTATCCCGCCCGGTTGTAGGCCGCCCTCTAAAGCTCTATCGAGCGGTGGGCAGCCAGTAGGTATCCAACTCTTCAACGCGCTCCCACATTTAAAATGGAGTTAAAAATTTAAATTTAGTTTTTCTCTGTAGTAATAGGAGCGTGTTGAGAGTAGCATTATGAAAGTGAAAGCTCAGATTGCTGTAGCAACGGTTTCAGGTAGAGCATATTTCAAAATCGTCAATAAGCTTAAAGATATGAACCTTCCATTTTTAAGTTTAGTGCCGGGTGAACCTATACCGCCATGGATTAAGGTTGTTATTACAACTGAAAGCGAGAAGCAATCGATAAGCCACCCTAAAGTTTTAGTATACAATTCTGAATTGGATCCTTCAAGCATAGTATGTGAAGCCTTGAGAATAATTATGAGTAAAGAAATCTATGAGGATCTGGTTATCGGAGTTGACCCGGGTAAAACCTTCGGCGTCGCAGTGATCGCTGATGGTAAAACAATCAGGAGGGAGGAGGGCTTAAGCATGGAAAAAGCCATCGATCTCATATTAGATGAGCTTAAGAGGAACCCCTCAAATAATCAAACCATTAGAATCGGCAGAGGATTGCCGGAGATAGCTGAGGAGATTGCGCGCAGGCTTGAGGCAGCCCTGCCGGAAAACATCCTCATCGAGATGGTTGACGAGAACGGCACAAGCACTTTGAAGAGCAGGGGATTTAAGAGAAAACTAAGCGATGCTGACTCAGCTATAAAAATAGCCTCTAAGAAAGGTGAACCCCGCCTGAGGAGCGTTTAGGGATGAGACAGATCATTGGGAAAGGCAAGATACTCCTGATTGACGGGCCGGCATGCGTAACGCTCCATTCTGGCGCAGTAAGGGCCTTTGGAGCCCCAATAAAAATTGGGGAACAGGTTATTGTTCGGATGGGAAAGAGGATACCTTTTGAGGCGATGGAAGACTCTCAAATTGAAATGCTGCTTGGAAATTCAGCCTCCTACCTCATAATTGATGAAGATCCTATACCTCAATCGTGGAAGGAAGCCGTAGGCGCTATACTCTCCTCAGATAAAGGGACGGAGATCATCATGGTGCTTGGAGGAATTGATTCTGGAAAAACCAGCTTCTGCATTTACCTAGCCAATACGGCTTTAAGCCTAGGGCGTAACGTATCCCTCATCGATGGGGATCTAGGTCAGTCCGATGTAGGACCGCCTGGAACTGTCGGTTTAAGCATAATTAAAAAGCCCATTATTGACCCGTTCAATCTTAAACCGGACCATATAATCTTTATAGGCGTAACAAGCCCCTATATCGCTGTTAAATCGATCATAGAGGGCTTAGTGAATCTTAAGACTAGGGCTCTTGAGATGGGCTCCAACTTCGTAATTATTAATACTGACGGTTGGATTGAAGGGGCCGGCGCAGCGGAATATAAACTAAGTTTAATTAAAGCGGTGAAGCCAAGATTCATTGTGGCTATACAGAGCAATAGCGAATTGAAGCCGATAATGGAATCCCTAAGCGGTTTAGAGGCGGGAATCTTAAAAGTTGATGTGCCGAAAAATATAAAGAAGAGAGACAGGGAGACAAGAAAAATTATTAGAGAGTTATCCTACAAGAAGTATTTGAAAGATGGGAAAATCCGCTCATACCCACTAAGCTGGATTACAGTCGATGGAAACCTGGAATTAAAGGGCAGAAACGATCAATTTCTCAAAAAGAGGCTTGAGGAGATTGTGGGCAACAAAATTATCTACTGCGAAAATACGGAAAGCCAAATCATCCTAGTTTTAAAGAGCGGGTTAACATTAAGCGATGAGGAAAATGCAAATCTCAACGCTGAATTCAAAAAACCAATAAAGATTTTACATGAGGGTGATGAGAAAGGACTGCTTGTATCCCTAGAAGATAACGAAAGAAGATTCCTAGGCATTGGAACCATACGCTGCATTGACTACGATAGGTCCGTGCTGAAAGTATACACAAATGCGGATGGCCCAGTGTCAAGAATTCATGTTGGACGGATAAGGCTGGATGAAAAGGGAAATGAGGTTGAAGTTATTTTGAAGAGCCAGTAAATCTCGCTGAGGAGCATAAGGCGTTAACTGGGCAAGCATGGCAGATGGTCTTTAAAGCCCTACAGAAACTTCGTCCAAGAGCGATGAAGAGCATGTGAACCGCGAAGTAATCCCTTGGATCATATATTTCTTCAAGCCTAGCCCTAACGGCTTCGTATCCTCCCCCGGATTGCGGAAATAAGCCTAGCCTTCTGGAAACCCTGTTTACGTGAGTATCCACAGGTAAAACTGGTCTACCAGCACAGAAAAGTAGAATTATATCAGCAGTTTTCGGTCCAACACCCGGCAAGCTCATTAATTTCCCCCTCGCCTCATGCAAGGGAAGCGAATATATGAAGTCAAGCGAGCCATCAAATTTCTCAATAATTTCAGCCGCAGCTCTTTTTAAAATAACGGATTTATTCCGATATAAACCTGCAGTTCTTAATGAATCTTCGATCTCTTTAATCTCCGCTTCAGCTAAATTTTTAGGGGTTACCGCCATTTTAGATGCAAGGTTCTCATAGGCTTTTCTCACATTCTTCTCGGATGTAGATTGGCTTATTATTGTTCTAACAAGGAGAGCGAAGGGATCTATGCATATGTCAGCCCGATTGGGAATAGGGAAAACTTTACTTAAAGCTTCTAAGATTAGTTTAGCCCTATCGGCAATATTATCTCTTCCGTTAGAGGATCCGGGGGAATATTTAAGCGGCTTATATTTTATGCCCATGCCTTTCCCATAATGTAAAGTTCATTTACATAAATTAACTATTTCTCAAGAGAACAGTGCTAAAGGCTTCGTTACGGTTAAATATAAGATTTCCGCTTCATAAGATTCATTCTTCTAAAGTCTTAACGCCTAAGCCTCATCAATTTCAGAAACTTCCGGCACAGAAGGAACAACTTATATTTCAGAATAATGAATCTTTCAACAGTCTTAAAAGAAATTAGATTATAAAGAATAAAATTAATGGGGTGTAAATGCGATGAGGATCAATAGGCTTAGGGATCTTCTGAGAAGGGGTGAACCGACGGTTGGAACAAGAATTGTCTGCGCCTGGCCTGGTTTAGTTGAGGTGATAGGCTATACTGGCATATATGACTATGTTGAGTTCTTAAGTGAGTATGGCCCATATGACCTTCACGACCTAGACAACTTAGCTAGGGCAGCTGAGATCGTTGGGATTTCAACCATGATAAAAATCGATCAGGAACCTAGAACGTATCTTGCTGAGAGAGCTTTAGCAGCCGGCATCCAAAATATACTTTTTGCGGATATAAGAACAGTTGAGGATGCTGAGGAAGCCGTGAAAGCTGTTAGGACGGAGCCAAGAGGCATAAATGGTTATAGGATGGATAGAAGGGTGGGTTATATCGGCGTTTTAGCGTCAGCAGCCGACGTCGTGAAAATATGTGAGGACGCTGTGGTTGCATTAATGATTGAGAGGAAGTCAGCTGTGGAAAATCTTGAGGAGATTTTATCTGTTGATGGCATAGACATGGTTCAGTTTGGGCCGGTGGACTACTCAATAAGCATAGGTGTACCCGGGGAGGTTAACCATCCTAAGGTTAGGGAAGCCGAGGAAAAAACGATCAGAACAGCCCTAAAAATGGGCGTATCTCCACGCGCTGAAATAAGTAGCCCGGAGGAGGCGAAGAGATACGTTGATCTTGGGGTTCGTAACTTCAACATTGGCATCGATTTAAGAATACTCTTCAGCTGGTGGAAGAAAAATGGCGAAGAACTGAGAAAAATGCTCTCTAATGCATAATTACCATGCGGGATGACTGGTTAAATTGGAAAGGGCGAAAATATTTCATGAGGAAATCGCTGAGGAGGGATCTCTCTTTTCAGCGACAATAATAGAGCTGAAGAACGCCCTAATGGTGCTATTAAGCGAGGGTGAGGAAAGCCTCGGAACCCTTGCGGTTTCAGTGCCTCAGAGGCTTGAGATCCCTAGGCAGCCTCTTTCATCAACGCTTCTAGGTGAACGCTACACGACGATTGCCAGAATCATAGCGGAGAGGCTGGCTGCGCTCACAAACAAAATGGTTCTGGTTTCAGTTTTTCTTAGAACTGCAAGCGAGGCTAAGGCTGCACAGATCTTCATAAAGCTGCTGGAGGAAGCTTTGAAAAAGAGGAGCGGGCCTCGTGAATGAGCTTTAGAGGTTTCCTAAAGAAGATTGAGGATCTAGGCGAGGCTATTCACGTATGGGATAGGGTTTCGCCAAACTTTGAGGTTTCAGCAGTGATGAAGTTTACTCCAAATTTTCCAGTAATATTCTTCGAAAATGTTGATGGCTATAACGTGAGAATTGTTGGGAACGTCTGTGCAACGCGGAGAAGGATATGTTTAGCCCTAGAAACTACGCCGGATAAACTCTATGACGTAATCCTTGAGGCTATGAAGCAGCCTAAGCAGCCCAGGATAGTTGATGACTCTCCGGTTAAAGAGGTTGTTGAGGAGCCTAGGCTCTCTAAGATACCAATCCTGAAGCATTTCGAGGGCGACGCTGGACCATATATAACGTCGGCTATAGTTTCCGCTAGAAGCCCGGATGGAAGAGTTGAGAATGTTTCAGTTCACAGGCTGCTTGTGCTGGATGATAAACGGTTGGCTATAAGGCTTGTTCCAAGGCATCTTTTTAGGCTCTGGAGCATTGCTAGAGAGAGCAAGCGTGATTTAGATGTTGCTATAGCCATAGGTGTACATCCAGTCGCGCTACTGGCAGCTTCATGTTCACCGCCATTTGGGGTGAGCGAGTACGGCGTAGCTAACAAGATGCTTAAAGATAATTTTGCATTAATAAAGTGCGAGAAGGTTGAGGCTTACGCGCCGGCTGAATCCGAAATAGTTCTTGAGGGGAAAATATCCCATAGCGAAGAAGCACTTGAAGGGCCATTCGTCGATATAACCGGTACATACGATATGCAAAGGCTTCAGCCCATTGTTGAAGTTGTAAATGTTATGCATAGGGAGGATTATATTTATCAAGCGCTTCTTCCCGCAGGGCCGGAACATATGTTGCTGATGGGGCTGCCTAGAGAAGCCGCCATATATGAGGCTGTCTCCAAAGTTGTGCCTTCGGTTAGAGGGGTTAACCTTTCCATCGGCGGTTGCGGGTGGCTTCATGCCGTTATCTCAATTGATAAGCAAACTGATGGCGATGCGAAAAACGCGTTATTAGCGGCTTTCGCAGCTCATCCAAGCCTAAAACATGCCGTGGTTGTTGACTCCGACATAGATGTCTTTAACCCGGATGAGGTTGAGTGGGCTATAGCAACACGATTCCAGGCGGAAGAAGACCTCATAATTATACGGAATGTAAGAGGTTCAACCCTTGATCCATCAGCCGATATGGAAACCGGGCTGACAACGAAGGTTGGGGTTGACGCAACCCGCTCATTAAAGGCTCCGAAAGGAAGATTTGAGAAGGCGAAGGTCCCAGTAACGGAAAGAGCCGCAAAAATAATTGAGAACTTAAGATGCGCTCTACGTTATAATCTTTAGATTTCAGAGTTTCAGGGAAAAACGTAATGCGTGATCCGAATCTATTTCCGACACGCTGCATCTATGCATTCGGCTATAGGTGAAAAAATAACTTCAACCCCATTCATTGAGGGCGCATAATAGGCTGTTTTCGCAGAGTTTGTCATCAACGTTTTCACGTTAAGATCCCTAAGCCACGTAACAACCGCACATGTGTCGCAAATAACCTGCCCGCCGGATGATTCTATCACCCGTACATGATCACTCGCTTTATTACGGATGAATCTTGATGTGCAAACCCAAAGTTTAACGTCTCCTCTAACCTTTTTCCCCTTCAAGATCTCAGCTATCTGCCTAAGTTCGCTGAGAGAGCAGTGGGGGCAACCGATAAATATCAAGTCAGGCTTCTTATGAGAAGCCGTGAGAGATTCACGTGTTTCACGCAAATCTTTATCCTCCACGCTTATAATTTCCATCCCCCCTGCACGGTTCATCTCTTTTCCCTCCACATGAAACATTGAAACCATGCCGCTTGTAGCCATTGCCGCGCCCATCTGCTTAAGGAATCTTTCTTCATTAGATGGTAAACCATATATCAACGGGATTTTATCCTTGAGAATCTTACCTAAATATATGCCTAGGACGCCGTAATCGCTTTCATTTTTTAGCTGAGCCTCAACCTTGACGAGGACAGTTGCACGTCGATTCTCCGGCTTATGCAGCCCGTAGTTCGGAGTTTTCCCAATTAGGGCTGAGGCAAGCGCGCTTGGTCCTCCTTCCCTATTCGTCCATGCGCCAATTATAGAATTGGCGTAAACCACCGCGGACGATTCAGCCCATGAGAGATGAGCGCCGCGCATAGGCGCCTTAATATAATATGGCGTACATGTTAAAGATGATTCTATCCCCATCCTTTCATAAAGGTTAATTATTCTTTTTTGCTTCTCAATAATATTGCTGGAAAGAGATTTGAAGACTGCGTTTTCATAATCTAGGGCAGCTGGATTCATCGTCGCCTTAACGCTGACCCTCACCCCTGAACTGGCTATGGATTCAAGGAAATCTATCGCTGCATCTCCAATAGTCTTATATGAGACTCCGGAAATATGCGCCGATTCAATCGGTATGAGATTATCTGCCCCATAAAGTTCGCCCAATTTAACAAGTATTCTCATTGAAACTTGATATGTCCAGCCCATCTCACCGTCGTAAATTTTCTCTTCTTCCCTCGTTAGATACATGGCTTACCCGCTCCTGAAAACCCTAACTATGCCCGTTTCACCATCAACCTCCACGATATCGCCGTTCGCTATCATTTCAATATTAATTTTATCAACCATCGGTATATTGGCGATGATTGCGCCAACCACCACAACCGGGTCGGCAATCGAGTTTATTATCGCTTTAGGCGCTAATCCATTCTTAGCAAGCCTGTAGAGCACGAAGCTGCCTACCGTTGAGCCCCGCCCATGGGGGAAACATAAAACAGAATCCTTAATGCTCTTACCATACAAATCATGATCCCTCTCTATTATGGTCCCGGTGTTAACGTCTACGCCTCCTAGGAAGCTTATCGGCTTAGTTGAAACTAGGGCTGCACCTCTAACCCTGCCTGGAACTATTGATCTACCTTTAAACGTTAATGTTGAGATCAAGTGATCCACCTCAGTAGGATATCCTCATGGTGAATGGCAGTTCGCCGAAAAGTCTTTCGGAGACTTCCTGAACCTTTTTCAAGTGTTCCTCCTCGGTGTAAACCCTCAAAATATTCATGAAACCCTTCAGCAGATCGAATATCCCTGAAACCTCGCTCAGTCTGCTGGAAATTTTCCTCCCATTCCTGGTCTTATGGAAAACCGGTATCTCCATAGGTTCTAGGGGGAAGGCATGATGATATGGGACTGATGGAAGCGTTGGAACATCAATTATGATGCTCTGCGGGTCAACATCTGCTTCATCAGCGATTTCATCCCTTATGCGGTTCCTTATCCCCTCAACGTTAAGTATGCTTGACACAATCTTGTCTCTAATATAGAATGGTGGGGGGTCGTAAGCGCACTTTAGAAGTCTCCGCCTCTCCAGCCTCTCAATTATCTCTCTGGATTTCTCGTTCTTCCTTAGATTCGCCCATAAGATATGGTCGTTTAGGGCTAAATATTCCTCAGGCGATTTAAAGTTCACAAGCCCAAGATCGTCTTTCGCTCGCTCCATAGCCATTGCCAGCATTATCTGAACAGCCCTTCCAACCCTGTGGAAATATATGCTCTTAAAGGACTCTATACGGGCTAATATGAAGGACTCTAGAGCTGAAAGGGAGCCGATGTCGACTGATAGATTTCCATTAATAACATCCACGGTGTACGCCAGCCGGAATACATCGACAAATCCATATTCCGCGCCTGTATGATAGGTGTCTCTAACAACAAAGTCCAGTTTATCAGCATCAACGGCGCTTCTAATTATTTGATCCATAAACGCCATATTAGGCTTATTTAGGCGGCCAACGGCTAGCGATCCGATAACTTTAGGATCGTAGCCTAAATCATTAATAATGTCCTTTATCTCCGAACTTGTTATGATCCAAGTCGTCATATCCTCATGGGTTTTGCCGAGAAATTTGGTGAGTACATGTTCAAAGACATGTGAGAACGGTCCATGTCCAACATCATGTAGAAGGGCAGATATCCTGACCATTTGAGCCTCATCCTCCGAGATTATTTGAGAAATCTGCGGGTTATCAACAAACATTCCGGCGAGATGCATGACGCCGATTGAATGCTCAAACCTTGTATGATTGGCTCCGGGATAAACGTACTCTGCGCCGGCCAGCTGTCTTATTCTGCGCAGCCTCTGAAATGGATAGGAATCAATAATCTTTCTTTCAGCTTCGGTAATGCGCACATAACCATAAATGGGATCCTTAATTTCACCCCAATATTTACGCTGAGCCATCTTCAATCCGCCATTACAATTACTTGTCTCTCACTAATTATTTCTTCTTTTGCCAACAGAAATGTTTATCGAAAAGTGTAACGAATATTTATGTAAAAGAAGTGTCGAGAAGTGATCCCAAGCGGTTTTCTCCAAGGCTTCCCTACCAGGGGAAAATTGTTAGATTTAACTCTAAAGTTCTTAAATTTATTGTTGCTCTCTAATTTCATGATTGTTACGCTATTGAACCCGGCTTTATCCGACGCGTTCAAATGGAGTATGGAGGAAAGAATGCTTACAGATGATACTTTGGCAATAGAGATCCGACCGGCTGTAGAAAACTTATGGGTCAACTATAGTTCTCCAAAATCAAGCGGCATCAGAGTCGCCGTCTTCTCCAATGAAACCAGGGACATATATAGGTTTTCCCTAGTATATGTGATGCCTAGAACCGAGGGAATATATAATATCATCGTTAAATTTAATTCTAAAGGCGCATGGAACTGCACGGTGGGCGTTTACACGCGCAACAGTAAGTTTTATAAGGAATCCCCTATAATGACCTCGTCAGGCCCATTCATACTGCTTTCAGGACCCTTCGGCGTGACAAATAAGAGCAATCAAACCGCATCCTATGAAATAAATATTAATTTACAGGTTGAAAATGAAGATTCATCCAGCTGGTTTTTCATTAAATTTCCAACGCCAGTAAACATGGCTCTATTCGCAGTAGTTAGCTTCGTTATTGCTTACTTTAACGCCTTCTTTCTTTTAGATTCATATTTCAAGAGTAAGACGGAGGGTTTATCGAAGATCCGCCTTGCGCTTTTATGCCTAATGGTTCTCGCAAGCATATACGTCCTATATCAGATTCATGTTTCTATGGTCGGTGAGTAGCATGTATGAGGATAGGGAGGAGGAATTTTCAAGCCAATGGTGGTATAACAAGCCGAGATTAAGGAAGCTTTTCGCGCCATTGCTCTACTTAACCTCATGGCAATATAGGTTATGGAGATTTCTGCAGAGGCCTCCGGAGAAAAGAAGGGCTGAAGCTGAGAGAAGGGCGAGGGCAATAAGGAAAAGAATGGATTTTCCAAGGGCGGCGAAAGCTGATGTTGTTGGGCGAGATGAAGAATTCGAGAAGGTTCTCCTAAGCGCCTACTACCATATTTTCCGCGATCCGGATGTTAGAAAAAGCAGCCCGGTTCCGCCGCCGAAAATCTTCATATTGAAGGGGGGTTCAGGGAGTGGAAAAACCTTCTTTGCGGAGGCTTGCCAAAGAGAAATCTTCGAAGATGGACTAAAATATGGCCTATTAGTTCACTATGCCTCACTTAAGCCCGAGGAAGTTTACACCATGTGGTATGGTAGAAGCGCTCAGCAGCTCAGCGCCTTCTTTGAGGCAGCCTTCCAAAGACCCAGCGTAATATTAATCGATGAATTTCAAGCCTTCGGAAGCCGCTTCTCAACATCCACCGAGGTCGGCATGGAGGAGAAAAGGGTTCAAACAGTCTTCATGGAGAAGATCGATGACCTGCAGAAGAAGAATTACAGATGCATTTTGCTCATATCCACAAATGAGTATGAAACTATCACAGAAACCCTGCGTAGAAGAGGAATAGTTGGAACAATAGATCTTGATTCTGGAATAAATAGGGCAATGCTTACTGAAATAGCCAGGAGGAGATGTCAAAGATATGGCATAACGTTAAATCCAGGCGATATTGTGGATGCACTTGAGGATGCGCTGAGAACTGTTGGAGGAACAAGGCTGACGCCGGCAGACATATGCAACGCCTTCGACATCGTTATGAGTGAAAAATCTAAACCGATCCAGCGTAAGATAATAGATAGGATCATGTTTAGAGCAAAAGATAATCCACATATTGAATCTTTAGGAAACACTGTGACGCTATCCGACTTTAGGGCGGCTGCTCGAAGACTTAAAAGCTACACTTCCGGAGAAAAAACTGAGGCTGCTAAAAGAGCCGTTATCAGGATTACTCCGAGAGAGAGATACAGCGATGTTGGCGGGCTTCATGGAATAAAAGATGAGATAATAAAGGAGATCTCCCTAGCCCTAAACGCCGACTTAGCTGTCAAAGCCGGTTATCTCCCACCTAAGGGCTTTATATTTTATGGTCCACCCGGCACTGGAAAGACTCTCCTGGCTAAGGCAATAGCTGGAGAGAACAATGTCTGGTTCTATAGCATAAATGGTCCGTCAATCCTCCAAGGGCACTATGGGGATCCTGAGAAAACTATACGTGATATTTTTGATGATGCCCGTAAAAATGCGCCAGCAATAATCTTTTTCGACGAAATCGATTCCATCGCCCCTAGGAGGGGAATGCAGGATCCAGTTATTGATAGGGTTGTTTCTCAACTGCTCACTGAGATTGACGGTTTCACACCGCTTACAAACGTTGTCATTATAGGAGCTACAAACCGCTTCGAGATACTTGACCCAGCCCTGCTGGAGCGTTTTACAAGGCATTTCGAGTTCACATACCCAAAAAATAGGGCGGAGAAACTTGAAATAATAGAGATTCATCTTAGACGATATAGGCAGCACCTAGAAAAGGGTTTAACGTCGGAGGATATACTTAGAATATTTGAGAAAAAGATTCTAAGCCCAAGAAAGATTGCCGATACAATTGATGACGCTAACCGCCTCAGAGCTAAAGAACTTGAAGCATGCTACAAGCTTACGCAGGCGATGAAGCATAAGCCTGAAAAAGTTGGAGAGATAAAGGATTTATATAAAAACGATTTGGAGCGTCTATTCACCATTCTTAAACTAGACCCTAACGATTTAAATCCAAATATAATGAATAAGCTCGGCAACATTGATCCTGAAAATTATCCGTTAAGATTATATCATTTCGAGAAGGCTTTGGAAAGAACATACGATGAAGCCGTTGAAGAAGCTCAGAAGATGATGACGGAAACCGTGAGGATCCAGACGCCTGAGGTTGGGAAAAGCTATGGGCTTATAGCTCTAGGTGAACTTGGAGAGCTCGGCGGGTTTGTAGGCGCAATAGAGGTTGTTGTTAACCCCAAAGGATCCGGCAAAGTGCACGTGATTGGAAGCGAGACTGGCGAAAGCATACTTGCCAGCGCATACGATGCATTCATTTATATAAATTCAATATCTGATTGGAAATTCAAGGATTACGACGTGTATGTTGAGATAGTGACTCCGGCGAAGGGAATGGAGAAAAAAATTATTGCTCCAGGGATATCAAGACCGCCTGTTTCCGGACCATCCGCCGGGCTTGCAATAGCTGTAGCCATGCTCTCCGCCCTAACAGGGGTTAAGGTGGACCCATCCGTAGTTATGACCGGTGCCATAACGGCTCTGGGCGAGATATGGCCTGTTGGTGGACTTGACTATAGAGGGATGGGTAAAATTGAAGCCGCCCTCTCAGACCAATATGTTCGTACGCTTGTTATACCAAAGTATAATTATGAAAGGTTAAGGGGCTTTGACGTTGAGAAAATGCTCTTGGAGAGAGATATTAAAATTGTTCCAGTTCAAACTTTTCTTGAGGCTGCCCCCTTAGCCCTGCTCGACTTTGATAAGGTAAAGGAAATTCTGAGAATTAAATAGCTTAAAAGCATCTATTTCTCTTCCTTCTCTTTCCTTCTTTTATTAGCTATGTCGAGCAGAGCCCTATAGTATTCGCCACTCTCAATTTTTTGACATATATTTAAAAGAACCTGATATACGCTTTCAAAGTATTCTTTGTCATCCTCTCTGATATTGCCCCTCTCAATAAGTGTAACCCTCATCTTAATTCCCAACCCAGCTTCTCTCAGAGACTGATATAGTATTCTATGCTCCACATGGGCAAGCTGCGAATATGTCTCTACTGATAATCTAAGCAGGTCATCGCCAACATGTCTGAGCTCAGTAAGGTTCCATGACGCTATTCCATCTCTATTCCTAGCGAGGATCTCTCTCAGCCTAGTTTGAACAGTGTCAAGTATCGGCAGAAAACTCTCCATAATATTTCACATCTCAACAATAGCAATTTTACGTTAAATATCTAATTAAAGGTTACGCTACAAAAAATCTTTAACGATGCATAATCTTATTTATTCCACATCTCGTCGCAGCGTTAACGAAACAATTTTATGTTCGAATGAAGAAAAATACGGATGGAAACATATGGGAGGCCCCCAAGTGTCCCATAAGCAAAGATCCGGATTTATGACGTGCCCGAGATGCGGTTTCCAATTTAACATTCTATACGCCAGAACGGTATCATGTCAGGGTTGCAGTAAAATGCTTTCTTCATTAAGCTGCGAATATGCTAAATGTCCAAAATGCGGTTTTGAATTTCAGGTTTCGGAAAGCGCTGTCAGAGATATTGAAGCTATGAAAAAGTGGGGTCTTAATCGCCCATTCTAGCGATGTTGATTTTAAGACTTGGAATGTTTCAGTTTAGTTTTTTCCTCCATGCTAAGGGACTTCAGCTTCTCTTCCAATCTTTGATTTCTTTCCACTGCTTCAGCAAATAGGCTTTCTAAATTCCTACTTTTAACAAGATTCACTAGTCTCTCAATCTCATCCGGCAGCTTCTTCACCGTTAGGGATAACGCTTCATCGAAGTATTTGTCCTCAGATGTGATTTCAAGAGCCTCCTCAGGGCAGTACTTGACGCATTTAGTCTCCCCATCGCATAAATCGCACGCAATCACAACGCCTTTTTCAGGATGCAGCATTATTCCACCATAAGGACACGCTTGGATGCATAGAACACATCCGTCGCATTTCTCCTCATCTATGATTAAAATGCCTCCCCTCTCAGACTGCTTAATTGCGTTGCGCGGGCATGCTCTAACGCAAGGGGCGTCTCTGCAGAATCGGCATGTAACAGTTAAGTTAAGTATTGGGCTTAAACGTATTACTCTTATTCTAGACTTCAGCGGGTTTGGGTCATTCTCCTTCTCTAGGGAGCAGACAAACTCACATAGGCTGCAGCCTATACATTTACTTGGATTAACCGTGATAAAACGTCTCTCTATGAGCCCTTTCTCCATACAATTTTCCCCTCATCCATCCAGTAATAATTTTCATAATTTTATTTTACCCCTCATTTAAACTTCTCGATTAATTTGACCTCTTCCCATAACTTCTATCCGGACTTCTTCATTGCCCCTTATGCTTACATTCTTCAATGATGAGATCATCCCAAGAACAGTTTTGCGTATGAATTCTGACACGAACGGCTGAAGCGGGATGTCCTGCCCATAAATAGAAACCCTGGCGCTCAGCTCGGATTTAATTCTTAATGGGAAGCATTCATCTATGGAGGCTTTGCCAAGATAGATCTCTTCAGCCATCTCCTCACATGTTTTTCTGCCGCATTTACCGCAATCTAAGCCAGCGAGGGAACCTAAAATGTTGAGAATCCTGAACCTTCTCTCGATAAATTTAAGCGTTTTATCAATTAAGACTGGGAAATCCTCACTTATCTTCAGCACCGGTTTCCCTAAATCTTGAAAGGAACAGAAAGCAATAACGTTGCTTACAGCATATTTCATGAATTCTCCATATTCCTCAAGGTTTCTCACACATATGATTTTCCCAACGCTCTTATCGTTCATCACCATGGATGAGAAACCTTCAAGCATGAGAACATTCGCACCGAACCCCTGTAATAGTTGGGAAATAAATTCTATTTTAGGATTTTTCACCTTAAATATTATGCTCATTTCATTGTTGGAAACAGCAACAACCGGATTGGCGCCGGCGCTCGAGTGTCTCCATGTGTCGCTTCCTTCAGTGTCGATTGAAAAATCTCCGTGACCTATATGTTTAGACGTTGCCACAGAGAAACCTCTCTTGAGCAGCTCAGACGTTAAATGCTCAATCACTGTTGTCTTGCCAGATTTTTTACGCCCCAAAACCGCCAATACTGGAATTTTACTATGCAACCCTTCATCGCCCCTTCAGCGTTAAATGTTAGCGTAAAAATAAAATAAGAAGCCCTATAAATATGCTATAGCGCTTAAAATCATTAGGAAAATCTTAATGGTGATGCGGCGATGCGCGTTAAGGCCGTACTTTTTGACCTTTTCGAGACGATTCTTCTACTGCAAAAGGACGTGGACTATTATGATCAATGCTTAAAAAGGCTTCATGAATTCCTAGTATCTAGCGGAATCAATGTTTCATTCAGCGATTTCAGGAAGGCGTACTTCAAAGCCCGCAGCGAAGTATATTCGAGAATAAACAGTAATTTTGAAGAACCGCACTTTAGCATTAGGGTTTCATTAGCATTGAGGGAAATGGGTTACAATTACGATGTCTCTCATCCACTTGTCAGAGACGCCACCATGGCCTTCTCTGACGAGTTTATGCGCTATATTTATCCGGATGAAGATGCATACTCTGTCCTTAAAGAATTGCATGGCAAATATAAGACAGGAATAGTTTCGAACTTCGCCATTCCAGAGTGCGTCCATAAATTGATTTCCATCTATGGGTTAAGGGGTTTCCTGGACATCATCGTTATATCAGCCGAGATTAATAGGCGTAAACCAGACCCTACGATCTTCAACATCGCGCTTTCCAACCTAGGCGTCGCAGCCCAAGACTCGGTGTTTGTCGGCGACACTCCGGATGTGGATGTTAAAGGCGCCAAAAGCGTCGGCATGAAGGCTATCTTAATAGAAAGAAGACCCATAAAGTCAAACATTGAGGATAAGCCGGATGCAACAATAAAAAAGTTGAGGGATATTTTAGAGGTTCTGGAAAACTGATAAGAGGGTCTGCTTAAAGCCTAAAGATTTTCTTTCTCGCCTCTTTCAATAGCGTGGTTAGCCATGAGTCGTGAACTTCCGCGTAGAGTGGCAAACGATCCAATGGGGCTTCGGCAACAGTTTCAATAGGACCCTTAATCTCCTTCATGCTCCAGAAATCAAGCCATGTTCCTTCAGGTAAATATATGGATCTTTCGAAGCTGCCACTTTTCACAATAGGAGCCACGAGCAGATTTCCCACCAGAAACTCATCATTTATGCATGAGCAGTTTTCATCCTCGATGTATCTGAGAGCTAATGGGCACAGTATCGGTTCACCTTTCTCCTTTGCCTCTATTGCTAGAGAGATGTAGTAGCCGCCTATGGATTCATGAAGCAGTGAGTATTTTTTAGCTATCTCAACGGTTTCCTCATCGAATGTCCACGGCGTTATCGAATACTCAACTATCGGCATTAGAGATGCCGTTTCAACCCATCTGATAAACAATTCCTTGTCGCATCTATAACGGTACTGGTTGCCGCCGATCATGTCGGGCATGATATACATGTAACCCGTAAGTGAAAGGGTTAAAGCTTGAGTTATAGCCGCATGTAAACCGTTATCAAGCCCCCACGTTGACTCCTTATCGCCCTCACGCGCTATAATACCGAAACGCTGAGCCAGATATCCAACTCTAACCTCGGCGAAGTCATAGTGATTCTCAGATATAAACCTCAACCATTCATCTGTATACTGATTCGGGGTTAACCCTCCATAGGTTCTACCTAGTTTTATAGGTCTAACAATTCTACCATCAGATCTAGCTACTGGAAAGAAATGGCTATCGCCAGCGTCAAATTTGAAGCCGTCAAAACCATAATTCCTCTTTAAATCCATAAGTTTTTCATTAAACCATCTGCGCGCTTCCGGATTGCTTATATCCAGCAGTCCACCGGATCCATCCCACCATGTTACGTGAGCAGGCTCATCCCTTTCCGGATCAAGTACAAGATAATTCTTGTTTTTTGCATAATCATAATTTTCCGATTCATAATTGATGAATGGGTAAACCCACAGCGTTGCTAAGCATCCCATTTCATGTATAGCGTCAACCATGCTTTTAGGATCAGGGAATTTTGAGGGATCAAATGTGAAGTCTCCATAATTCTTCTCCCACTTATCATCTATCTGTATAACGCTGCATGGAAAATCATGCTTTCTTATATTTTCCAGAAACTCCACGACTTTTTCCTGATCCACAGCCTTCTTATATTCAACCCATGTTGAGAATATCGGTTTGGTTAGCAACCTTCTATCCGGCATTTTTTCTGGAAGCCCAACCCTCCTAAGGAATCTGAGGCGGGTGTCCCTAAAATCTTCGCCGACGATTATGCAATACTTGAAAACTTTAGGACCTATCCCTCTTATGGTGACCCCCCTATCAAACCTGGTCTCAAAAAGCTGGTAGCTATCAACAAGCACACCTACGCCGGCTTTAGACAGCCAAAATGGGACTTGAATGTTATCGGCTAGAAATGGCTTCATCTCTGAAATATACTCATCTAATGGAAAAACTTGATATCCGAGTTGTCCCTGACCGTACCAATGAGTCTTCTCAGCTGTTACCCAAGTGTCGGACACGTAGTCAATTGAAGGATCAAGCTCCCAAGTAACATTCAAAAGATGATCTTCTAAACGTATTTTAAGCGTTGCTGAAATCCTCGTTGAGCCCCATATGCCGCCGCTGCACCTCAACGCCGCATAATCCTCACTTTTCTCCTCAACATTAACGCTGTGAAAACCTCCCGTATACCCAAAGCATTCATAGTCAACTTCACCCATCATTCGTTTTATAAGCGGCTTACCCTTATGCTGAACCTCAATTGTTAGCGGCCAGGTCTGAATGATGGCTGAAACATCATTTTTAGTTAATAGTATTGAACTCATACTTCATACCACATCTTAAAAATTAATCCACTTACTCTTTGCGTTTAGCTGCATATAAATTTTTTAGAGCTTCCAGAGTTTCTAAATACTTATTAAACACTTCATTATAAATTTTCATCTTCTCAAGAACCGGCTCATATATTTCCTTCTCCATAGAGAAGTTTCTCCAGGCCTCATCTATCGATCTGAAATAGCCTACGCCGACAAAAGCCATTAATGCAGCGCCTAATGTTGCAGATTCCTTTTGAATTGGAACAATAACTGGAAGCCCTAGAGTGTCCGCTCGCATCTGATTCCACGCTGGATTTTTCGATCCTCCTCCAACAACTCTGATCGTTCTAACATCTATACGTAGAATTTCAGCCATTATTCGAAGTGCCTCCTTAAGCTGGAAAGTTAAGCCTTCAAATGCGGCTCTAAGTATTTGAGCGCGTGAACTTTGCAATGTTAAACCGAGAATTGCTCCTAAAGTGCCATATTTTCTAAAGGGACCGCTTTCCTTAACAAAGGTTGGTATAAATATTAACCCATTAGAGCCCGGTTGAGCGGTCTCTATCTCTTTAATCGCAGCATCATACCTTCTTTCTCCAAGCTCATGGAAGAGGTTCTGTAGGATCCATTCTATCACCGCTGAGGCGATCATGAGGAATTGCGGGTTCCAATATTCCCTCTCCACATCTGCCTCAACTATAAGTCCCTCCTCAAAACCTCTCCTCGTTGGGTTAAATGAATTAATTCTTGCGCCTAGGATCTCCCATGTTCCGCTTGAAAGCACAATTTCATCTAGTTTAGCCCCTGAACCGAATATGGCGTATTGAGTATCATGTCCACCTGTAATAACCGGAGTACCTGGAGGTATACCGCATTTCTTTCCAGAATCTACGGTTACATACCCAATTATTTCTCCCGCCTCCCTCCATTCTGGAAAGAAGCTTGTATCTATGCCTGCTAACTCAAGCATTGTAGGCGACCAATCCCTTTTTCCAAGGTCCATAGCCATCATGGTGGATGCAATCGTAGGGTCTATGTAGAATTCTCCGGCTAACTTATGGGCGATTAAACCAGGCATCATAAGCCAGACATGCGCATCTCTAAGAGCTTCAGGGGCGTTCTCCTTAAGCCAAATAATTTTGAAGAGAGTGTTGAAGGGTATTATTTGATAGCCAGTTATCTTAAAGATCTCCCATGCTGAAATCTTCTCCTCAAATCTTTCAGCAATTACGCGAGTTCTAGGACACTGCCAAGAAATCGGCGGGTAAGTCAATTTGCCATCTCGCCTGATCGGCGCGCCGTCAGCGCCCCATGTGATAACAGTGACAGCCTTAATTTTTCCAGAATCAACTTTTCCAGCAGCTTCACGTGAAACCTCACATATTTTAAGCCAGATCTCATTTAAATCCCATATTAGCCAATTAGGTGCACCGCCCAATTGCGGATGAGGGGCATTAGGGCGGTTAGCATAGGCAAGAATATTGCCACAGGAATCAACTATAACAGCCTTAATGTTTGTTGAGCCACAGTCAAGAACCATGACTAAATCGCTATCGCCGCTAGGCATATGAATCACCATTAATACGATAATTTCCATCTTACATAAATATTAAGGAGACCATGCAAAGTGAAGAAATAAAATTCGGCAAAAACTATATTTGACAATTAACCAAAAACAATAACGATGATCAACCATCAGCCCCGGTGGCTTAGCGGTTAGAGCAGCGGCCTCGTAAGCCGCGGGTCGCGGGTTCAAATCCCGCCCGGGGCTCCAGTTTGACATATATGGCTGGGGAGACATCTGGAGACTGCCAAGTGTAGGCTTGAACATGAAGATTTGTTGTCTCTCAGATGAATATTGCTTTTTTGGGGAAATCAGATAGCGCCGTCTATGTTCCTCGCAGCTATAGAGTCACCGAGTTTAGGCTTTTCTTCTCTTCCGTTTAGTTTGATTTATGATAGAGCATTGCTGACGAAAGCCTACGCTACTTAAATGAAGATTAAATTGAGTAATTTCGCGAAGATCCAGCCGAAAACAATCGTGGCTGGCAAAGTCGCGATCCAGGAGATAAACATATTTATGGTTAAATTCCAGCGTACTCTTGAGAATCTTCTGGCTGCACCGACACCTATAATGGCGGAAGCATCTACATGGGTTGTTGAAACTGGTATGCCGAAATAAGAGGCTATTTGTAATGCTGTGCCAGCAGAAAAGTTTGAAATAAAGCCTTGTTCTGGGGCTAGCGGAGTTATCCTGATTCCGAGAGTTTTAATGATTCTCCATCCTCCATATGCAACTCCAAGTCCAGCGGTAAATCCAACGCTTATAATCACCCATAAAGGCACGTTTAGTTCTTTCCAACCATAGTAAAGAGCTAACGCCATAACCAGAATGCCCATCGGTTTCTGAGCGTCATTTAAACCGTGACTAAAGGCTAGATAAGCAGATGCTAATATTTGAAGGTTGATGAAGGTTCTTCTTATTTTTCTTGCTGGAGCTGAATATCTTGTTGAAACTGAATAAAGAAGCCTATCAAGCAATCCCATTAGGAGGAAGCCGGATAAAAAGCCTATGAGTGGAGCCGCAATAATTGCCATTATAATCCTTGTAAGCCCCATCCAGTTGACCACATTTAAAGTTCCTGCCACTCCTAATGCTGCGCCAACTATTCCACCGACCAATCCGTGGGTTTCGCTTACAGGTAGCCCAAAATAATAAGTCACTAAGCTCCAAAATAGGCAGCCGAAAATCGCTGCTGGAACTGTAACAAGCGAGATTAACTCTAAAGAAACTATGCCCTTTCCAATCGTTAGAGCAACCGCTGTGCCGCACAGGGCTCCGATAATTTCTAAAAACCCAGCCATCCAAACGGCTATAGTTGGATGAAGCGAGCGGGACCCGATTACTTCAGCGATCGCTTGAGCAGCATCCGTAAAGCCGGATATAAACGCATAAAGGTAGCAGGCGAGAACTGATATCATGAAGAGAATAAACGGGTGCTCCATAAGCTTCACCTAAGCATACTTTATTCTCAGCCTTCCAAATGTTATAGCGAAATCCTCACATATGTCAAGCGTATCTTCGAGAGTTTGAAAAATCTCTTTCCACTTAATTATTGAAAGCGCATCCCTTCCGCCGAATTCCGGAGAATATCTTCCCATCATTTCCTCCAGTATCTTCCTATGTAGCTTATCGCCCTGATTTTCTATATCATGCAGTTTTTCACAGCATGAGACAAATTCTTCCGAACCCATCTTGCGATCTCTAACCAGCATAATTCCCTTATGAATTTCCTGAACAGCCTGCAATATTAACTCCGAAAAATCTTTTATCGCTTGATTACTTTCAAGTATTTTATAAATATAAAGGCGGTTAACAATTTGCTCCATATTATCTATTATGTCATCCAAGGAATCCGTTAATTCTTTGACATCTTCTTTGTCCAGCGGCAGTATAAAAACTTTCTCAACCTCATCGGTTATTATATGAACAAGATCATCAGCATCGCCCTCTAACTTTTCAAGCATTATGTAGCCCTCTTTCAGCCGGCTCCAGTTATCCGCAATAGATTTAAGTATCTGTGCAGCCTCCTTCGCAATTAGGGAGAGCTGAATTATATTATCAAAGATCTTTGATTTTTTAGGTAGAAACAACCTTACAAGCACAACCAGGGTGAACCGATGAAAGTAAGCCTTTTTAGAATTAAATAGTGTTTATGAATAAAAATTTTTTGGCAATGCAATAGATACGCAAGTTTCTTTTTTGCGTACGGGTTTTGTTATTAAGGTTGCGTGCCGACGTGCAACGAAGATGTTTTCTTCGGCTTCCTCCCTTCTTTTCTTCGATGATCTTTGTCTGAGAAATGCATAAAGTTAACTTGGAGCTTAACTTTATGCGCCCATATCTTCCTCCCCCAGAGCTTAGCCCTATAAGCCCTTCAAGGCGCTCCTTGGAGGATAATAACATTAAAAGGCAACCATTGTAATAAGATTCAAAGAATGAGGTGCTCCACAGTTGAGGGTTAAGGCTAGGATTCTTCAGCAGGTTAAACTCGTCGAAGACCTCGTTAAAGAGCTCGACGTCGAGAAGAGCTATAGGGGCGTTGAGAGGCTTGTTCAATTAATTATCCAAGCCCTTTTAGACCTTGGGCTTATGGCCATCTCTAGCTTAGGTGTTAGGAGGCCTGCATCATATTCTGAAGTAGGTTCTATACTCTATGAACTCGGCATTCTAGGTCCAGAGGATTCGAAGATCCTTAAGTCCATGGTTGGTCTGAGGAATATTCTCGTCCACGCTTACTCAACTGTGGATAGGGCGAAGGTGCTGGAGTTTGCGGAGAGGTTGAAGCTGGACGCAATGCACATAACCTCAACCATCGTGGAAAATGTTGGAGATCAAGGTATCGATCCGGCGTCAGATGCAGATGTTAGAAATACCGTAGAGAAGCTTGCCAAACATCTTAGGGGAAGGGTTAAGATCGCGTACCTATTCGGCGGTAGAGCTAAGGGCTACACGGTCAGAGGTGACTACGATATAGCGGTGCTCATGGAAGGGGGCTGCGATCTATATAAACTCGGCGAACTACAGATTGAATTAGCCAACATAATCGGCGTAGAAGAGGATAAGGTTGACATCCTATGCCTAAATTCGGCGCCGCCTCAACTAGTTCTGGAAGCACTAGACGGCATACCCATAATCGACGACAGCAAGGAGGTATTTGAGCTGAAGATGAGAGCGCTTAGAGAGGTTCTCGATTTGGAAGAGGTTACGCGTAGAATAAACACGCACTAAATCTCTTAGGCCATGAGACTTTCAGTCACGGGCGGCGTGGGCTTTATAATCCATTTGTGAAGGATTAATCATTCGCACGCGTTGCTTCTAAGGTGGAACGGGATGAGTTGTAGCCTAAAAGGGCGATGAAAGACCAGCTGATGAAAACCTTAGAAGCAAGAATCTCCGCGGCTTCCAGCCTTTTCCTCTGTTTTAGGCTTTACAGGTCGTCAGAACATCTTCAACCTTTATGCCCAGCAAATTCGCGTACTTTAGCATGCGCTTGTCAGAGAGCCCAAGCGCCTTTAGATGGCCCAGGAGGCTCCAGTAGGGCATCTTTAAAGTCTCATTGGTTGGGTTGGTTGCTATTGCCTTTTTAGGCTTTCACGTCATCCTGTTCCACATTAGAAGCAGAATGAGCCTCTACTTCCCGCCTATTTTCTATTAATTAGCAATTTAGCTAAGATTTCATGAATAAAAGACGTTATTATAGTGAATCTGGAAAATCAGTTTATCGAACGTCAGCAACGCGAGACGAGTTCATGTCTAGAGAAATCGAGAAGGAGAAATATTGCCTAATGCTACTGGAAACCTTGCTCGGGATTGGGTTAATTGAAAATCCCACTACTCAATAATAAATATTAAGATGGAAAAGGCTGTGGAATGCTGGAACCTATTCCGCCAAATATTCACGTACTGCTACAACAACTTAAGATGGTGAGCCTAAGTTGATACGTCTGAAGATGCTGGCATAAAGCTAAAATATTTCTTGAATTTTTCATTCTCGATGGGCGTTTTAATATTATGGAGGGTTTAAGGTTATGGGTAAAGTGTCGGTGTCGGATACTCGGGATTATTTTCTGAGGGATGGTGAAAAATTCTTTTATCTTGCAGATACTTGTTGGAGTGCGTTCACTAATCCGGGTTATGATGAGTGGGAGTATTACTTGGATTATAGGAGGATGCAGGGGTTTAACGCTATACAAATAAATATTTTGCCGCAACATGATAGGAGCGAGTCAAGCAACTATATTGATCCATTTGAAGCTCTCTCCGACGGCGGATGGGACTTCAGTAGGAGGAACGAAAAGTATTTTGATAGGGCGGAGAGAATGGTGGAGATGGCTGTGGAAAGGGGCTTCACACCAGCCCTAGTAGTATTATGGTGCAACTATGTTAAGGGGACATGGGGTTCAAAGATAAACCCAAAAAGAATCATACCGGAAGAGAAACTGGAAGAGTATGTAAATTACGTTGCGGAGAAGTTCGGAAAATATTATCCCATCTTTATAATAAGTGGGGATACAAATTTTGAAACTGAAGAAGCCGTAAAATACTATAAGGCCGCTCTAGATATAGTTAAAAGAGAAGCCCCAAAATCCTTAACAACAATGCACCTAATGGGTGGACTATGGGAAATACCCGAAGTATTCGTAAAGTCGCCAAACTACGACTTCTACATGTATCAGTCAGGGCATAGTAAAGAGAGTCAACACTTACCCTATGATCTAGCCCAAAAATTTTATAATATGCCAGTTAAAAGACCCATTGTAAACGGAGAACCATGCTATGAAGGAATGGGCTCAATAAGGGCATATGAAAAATCTGGAAGATTTAACAATTTTGATGTAAGAAGAGCCATTTGGCAAAGTCTCCTTTCAGGAGCAAAAGCAGGAGTAACCTATGGAGCGCATGGTATATGGTCATGGCAGAGGGAAGAGAGAAAATATAAACATGCCGCAATTTATGGTATTCCATACCATTGGAGTATAGCATTACACTTTCCAGGAGCCTTTGATGCAGCTTTCGCTAAATGGATATTCGAGAAATATGATTTATTTGATATAAAGCCAGCTAACGAAAAACTTCTAAATGAAACTTCTGAAATCAGAGTTTCAGAAGGAAAAGATAAGGTAGCTATCTATACGCCCTTCAATACAGAGATTAAATTAAAGGTTGATAGTTCACTATACAAATGGGAAGGAATAGAACTCGAAAACCGGAGGGTCTTTAAACCAAAAGATAAAAACGAAGGGGATCACGTGGTGATTGAAATGACAGGATTTAATGGGGATCTTCTAATAATAGGGACTAAAATTTGAAATATACGTTGGTCAATTCAAGCGCAGTGGCTTCGACTTTTCGCTTCTATGGGGGTGGCTCGCTTAATCCTTTATCACTACTTGTTTACTTTATATTAGCGTTTGGTATGTCTCAGCTCGCACCATACTTAACAGCGCTCCTCATAGAAACATTCATTCGGAAAACTTATTGAACACAAAATTGGAAAGGAATTTCGGATGATGTTTAGAAACACGATTGTAGCAGGTCTTTCCCTAGGAATAGACCTAATTATAACGTTGATTTTTGCAATAAAGCTTTAGAAAATGTTCGGATGCTTCCATACTAAAATCTAAATGTTTATGTTTCCAGCAAAAAGTTTAAGAATCATGTTAGATTAAATTATGGGGTTGTGTGAAAATATGATTGTTGGGAAGGATAAAATTTTATCATATTTTGTATAATTAGTGCTTTGTGGCTTAATTATTTTAACGGTTATTTTTTGCCCCTTTTCCGTTTCTGGAAGTTTTTCAGCAATATTGGGGGAGGATGAAATCTTTCTCCCCTATTGAATTGGTCGAGGAAATCTCATAAATCCATAGATTTAACTGAATAATAAACCCTAATTGTAAGAAAATGGTGGAAAAAGAATAGAATTGGAAAAAAGAGGGAGAAATCTTTAAGAGTCAGTAAGAATTAAGCCACAAAGCTTAATTAGGCTTAAATTTGGGTTTTGTTCAGCCTACTTTTCCCTATTAATTCGAGTTTTAATTTATTCGTCTTCATTTTATTGGTGTAGGTAAAAAATGGGAGGGGGCTTACGGCATGTTGAATTCTATGGATGTTGCTGCGACTGGCTTTAGTGTGATCTTTGACCAGCCGCTTACGGTTGCTCTATATACGCCCTCCTCAGGCTTCACTATTTTAATAGTGATTTCTCTTGATTCCCCTGGCTCCAGTTTGACTAGCACCTGCACTGAGACTGGTCGATAGTGGGGAACCCATTCTCCGCTAACTTTTTTCTCGATCACTAAGCCTAGGGCTGCATTCGGGAACACTACGTCGCAGTTTCCTGTGTTATTAACGGTAACTCTGAGAATAACCTGGTTCCTGAGTGTTCGCTTCTCAACTGACACCTCTAGGGCTGGGTTTTCTTCCTGCGCTTCAGGCGGAACTGTTTTAGCCGTGAATCTTCTGGCGAAACCCTTAAATTTCTCATCCAGGTTCTTCAGTTTTCCTAGAGCTAAGCCCATTTCACCAGCTTTAGCGTGCTCTTTTGTTTCATTTATCAATGTATTAAGCCACTGCCTGAACTCACCCATGTTCCGGAAGCTCATCTCCTCCATTATCTCTTTTAAAGCTGTTTCGTTAAGTTTTCCAGCCATGGCTTCTAGGCGCTCCATTACTCTCTCCCTGAAACGCTCCATCCTTTCAGCCATCTTCGCTTCAGCCTTCGCCTTCAGCATCATGTGGGCTTGAGCTATAAGCTTATTTGCCTCAGCAAGCCTATGGGCGACCTCCGACACGTTCCCCTCAGCCAGAAGCGCCTTCACCTTAGTCATATTTAATAGGCTTCTCGCATCGATCATAAGAGCCTGAACATCCACCATCAGTTCCTCTATTCTCTCTATTCTTTCAAGCGTCCTATTTATTGCCACTAGCAGTCCCTGAGCCTGAACCTCTGGTTTACCCTCAGCCTCGATTTCCGTAATGCCTAACTCACGCAATATTTGGTGAATGTTCACCCAGACCTCTTTGAAGATGCTCATCGCCTCCATTGCCTCATTCATCGCGTCAGTGTAATTGCCATCCTCTAGATCCGCTTCAGCCTCATCCAAAAGCGCTGATCCACTATTTATTAGAGAGACGTTTCCCCAAAAAGCATCCTTAAGATCTAAACCGTTAATTAATTCGATAATCGTTGAGTTCGCCTTTATCCTATCCACCAGAGCTGTAACGCATTTTTCAGCATTAGAAGCCGCTTTAACAATATTTTTAGCCATAGATTCCCCATTTTTAATAGACGCTGCTGGGAGAGCTTGAGCGACCGCTGAGACGAGCAGAAACGCCAGTAGAGCCGCTGCCACAAACCTTAAACTTTTCATGTTCATGCTCTGCATCACCACGTTGGGAAATATGCAGAAACTAGGAGATAAGGGACACCGTGAAACGCCGCGTTTCAAACCGTTCCAAACACCCTAAATTTCCCAAAAAAGACATAAAATTGTCCAATTCATAAAATAGATTTTTATTTATTTTTATTTTGTTTGATTATGCTTAAATTTGGCTTTGCTTAGCTCATCTTTTTGGGCTACTGCTCGGTTAGCGATGTTAGGCTGCTGCGCGGCGTTTCAGCCGATGTTTTGGGCGATGCTGATATAGGGGTTTTGATTGATCTCAGCGACCAGCAGATTAGGGATGATCTGGACGACTTCAGCGAGCCCGCCCCAACAAGGATAAGGCATCTATCAGGCGCTTCTAATGGCAATCAAGATCTATCAGCGTCTTAGGCGCATCAAGCGGATCATCAAGCGGATTGGATTAGGCGCTTTATTAACTAAGCGTGTTTTAATGCATGCGGGTTCAAGCAGGAAACTGCTTGTTGAGGAGGCGCCTTCCAGCGAACTCCAAATTCTACTTCTAATTCAGTTTAATAGGCGTATGCACATTAATAATCCTTGAGGCAGCCTATCCAGCGTTTCTAGAATTGTGAAATAGCGAAATCTTTGCGGCGATAACGGTCCTTGTGGGAGCAGGACGGGGATCATTGTTGGAGCGAAAAGATAGTTGCTGAACGGCTGAAACGGTGATTGAAATTGTTGCATTTTTTATTTTTAAGCTTGATTTATGCTCCGTTAGGCATATGTGAAAACCTAGAGGGGGGTATCAATTTTAGCATGAAAAATCAGCCTAAAATTGCGTCATAAACCGTAATGATAAAGCGTGTAG
>Ga0272445_1000440_pt1 | contig 39191 bp, 32 predicted proteins | sample YNPCB0031_FD_194404 | JGI IMG/M metagenome (GOLD analysis project Ga0272445, IMG submission 194404) | Hot spring sediment microbial communities from Yellowstone National Park, WY, United States - YNP-CB-003-1 | ecosystem: Environmental > Aquatic > Thermal springs > Hot (42-90C) > Sediment... | reverse complement strand
GAGATAACACGCTATGAGAAGAAGAGAGCTAGAATTGTTGGACCAATATCATGGCAATTGAGATTTATAAGGACAGGTATACCTGACGTTATTGTTATTGATGAGCAATGTATATATACAAATATCGTTGAAGAAGCTAAGAGAATTGGGGCTGTGGTTTTAGCAGCTTCAGATAAGGCTTTAAGGGGGCTTCCAGATAGAACACATTCCCCTCCTGAGAGTGTTATAGAAGAACTTGTTTCAGGTAAGATATCAGGTGCTGTTATATTAGATGAGGATAAACTCGCAATAGTAGCTGTTGAAACAGCATTTAAACTAGCACCACTAAGAGTTAAATATAAGTGGAATTTATTTGACGAGAAGACTATCATTGAATATGCTAAGAAATGTGCAGGATGTAGAAATTGCGAGAGGAATTGTCCACAGAACTTACCAATATCAGTAGCATTACAGAGAGCGGCGAGAGGAGATCTCTCGTCTCTGAAAACTCTATATAGTAAGTGTTTCGCGTGTAGAAGATGTGAATACGTGTGTCCTAGAGAAATACCTGTATTATCCTTGATCTTAGCTGCATCTAGAGAAATATTAATTAATGAGAGATATAAGTGTAGAGCTGGCAGAGGACCGATACAAGACACAGAGATCAGGGCTGTTGGTAGAGATATTGTTTTAGGCACAATACCTGGAGTTGTTGCTTTTGTGGGGTGTGCTAATTGGCCTGATGGAGCTCAAGACGTAGCTGAAATGGTGAGAGAGTTTGCATCAAGAAGATATATTGTTACAGCTTCTGGTTGTTCAGCTATGGCAACGGCAATGTATAAGAATGAAGAGGGTCAAACACCCTACGAGGAGTTTTCCGGAGTTTTTGAGGCAGGTGGTGTTGTTAATGTAGGTTCTTGTGTTGCTAATTCACATATAGCTGGTGCGGCAATAAAGATCGCAAATATATTTGCTAAACTACCACTAAGAGCTAATTATGCTGAAATAGCTGATTATATTTTAAATAGAGTTGGAGCTGTTGGAGTTGCATGGGGTGCTATGAGCCAAAAGGCGGCAGCTATAGCCTCTGGTTTCTGGAGACTTGGTGTACCTGTTATTGTAGGTCCTCACGGTATGAAATACAGGAGGATGTTGCTTGGAGACGTAGAGAATGAAGATGCATGGTATGGATATGACGCTATGACTGGTGAGAGAGTCTGGCTTGGCCCAGCTCCAGCACACTTATTCTATGCTGCTGAGTCTAAGGAGGAAGCAATGGTCATGATAACTAAGTTATGTATAAGACCCGCTGATACACCCCAAGGTAGAGCTATAAAACTAACAAATTACGTGTCTCTATATAAGAAGTTCTATGGAGATGATAAATTACCACCAGACATACACCTATATGTTAGAACTGAAGGAGATATTCCAGTACCTTATAGAGATGAAATTTTGACGCATCTAAGAGAAATAGGGTGGAGAGAAAAACCAGTTGTTCAAAACCCCACATTACTTGAAGATATTGTCGAGGTGTATAAGCGTAGAAGAGAGGGAAGATAACTGTGGCGTTAGAGTATTGGCTTTACGGAGATATTCCTCCAGGACCAATAAAAGCTTATGTAATTACAGATATTAGACACGTGCCAGATATTATTAAGAAGTATAAGACAAAACTGCTCGCAATAGGGTCAAATATAGTAAAGCTATGTGAACTTACATCACTAGACCTTGTGGATAAATTAATATCAATAGCAGAGAGCTCTAATGCATTAATATCAACGTCTTCGCCAATCGTTGTAAAAGCCCTTGATAAAAGAGGTGTTAAAAACTACGAGATAGCGTTTCCACTTGAAGTAGCACAGAGGATTTTAAAGAGAAATATAGAACTAGTAATGTTTATAGGTTATCCATACGCATATGAGTGGTTACTTCTAAATTACCTTAAACACTATGTACCAAACACTAAGACACTGAGTCTAGAGCCCTATTCTCAGCCAAATGCCACATGGACTTTTACATCACTACCTCTATCACTGTGGTATAAAAATATCTGTAATTTAGAGGAGTTGCTTAAAAAGAGTATGTAGATAAGTAGAGACATGGTGAAAAGTAATGTCTATAACTCTCACAATACTTGAGCCTGTAAAGTTACCTGAAGACGTCAAGATACAGGTATTTGATATCCCTCCAGCACCAGCGAAGGGTGCTTTTTCTGATATACCTGTTGATGTTGGGCCTCAATATGAAGGTCAGAGAGTTAGAGGTCCAGATATGTATGTTGAACTCGGGGGTACAAAAGTTAAATATAAGTTTGAGTTGTTTAGAGTTAAAGGACTTGAAGAAGTAGAGGACGGTAAGGTTATTCTCATAGGTCCTGATATACCTGAACTTAAAGAGGGTTCTAGTATCCCATATGCGGTTATAATAGAGGCGGCGGGTAAGGGGCTTGAAATTGAAGGTGAGGGTGTTCTTGAAAGGAGAATTCACGAGTTTAGCAATTATATTCAGGGGTATATGCATTTAAATCAGAGATATGATATATGGCTTAGAATAAGTAAGAGATCTGTTCAAAAAGGTCTTAACTCGTTTAAATATATAGGTATAGTTCTCTACAGGTTATTTAAGTCTGCGTTTCCAATAATAGAGAAACTAAGAGTAATAATTATAACAGATCCCAGGGTTGTAGAGCTTCTCTATCCTCAAGCTATGAAGGTTTATGAGGAGAGAGATCGTAGAGCGCTTGGTTTAAGAGATGAAGATGTTGACATGTTTTACTCGTGTAAACTCTGTCAATCATTTGCACCTACACATGTCTGTATAATTACTCCTGAGAGGCCGTCTGCTTGTGGTGCTATATCATGGCTTGACGCGAGAGTTGCAGCTAAGATAGATCCTAAGGGGCCAATACAACCTGTTCCAAAGGGTAAGTTATTAGATCCTATAGGAGGCGAATATGAAGGTGCAAATGAAGTTATTAAGAAGCTCTCTAATGGAGCTGTTCAGAGGGTGAAATTATATTCATTATTTGAATACCCACCGACTATATGTGGTTGTTTTGAAATAGCAACATTCTACATGCCTGAACTCGACGCAGTAGGCCTTGTGCACAGGGGGTTTGCTGGTGTTACACCGATTGGCCTTAAATTCAGCCAAGTTGCAGACACTGTGGGTGGAGGTAAACAAGTACCTGGATTTCAAGGTATTGGGATATTATACTTGAGGAGTAAGAAGTTATTTCAAGCAGATGGAGGCTGGACAAGGATTGTATGGATGACTTCAGAGCTTAAAGAGAGAGTACTAGATGCTATACCACTAGAACTCAGAGATAAAATTGCAACTGAAAAAGAGGCTACAACTATTGAGGAGTTAAAGAAGTTCTTAATAGAGAAGGGTCATCCAATAGTACAGAGGTGGAGGGAGAAGGAGAAGAAAGAAGAGAAGAAGATCGAGGAGAAAGCTCTTCCAACACCACAACCCACACAACCTCAAATTCAAGCCCCACAATTAGTAATGCAGCCTCAAGTTGTCTCAACAATTATAACGCCTCAGCAAGCGTTAATCCCACAACAAATAGCTGGAGGCGCGACACTGGTGCTTAAAGGTGTAAAAATACGCGTTGGAAAAATCGTTATTAAGAAGAGTAGTGTAGGTGAGAGTAAATGAGTGAAAAGACTTCTAAGAGAGATAAAGATGAAATAAAAGCTAAACAAGAGGCAACTATATATGGCTTACTCGCTAAGATCATAGAGGCTTTAGAGAAAGGTGTTGTAGAGTTATACAATGTTGAAGTTAATGCTGAAGAACTCGAGATTAGACTCACGCCTCAACAAATACCAATACCAGTCGTTATCACACCACCCCAAGCAGTTGCAGAAGCTAAACCTGAGGTTAAAGCGGCTTACGAGGTTACAAAAGCTGTTGAAGTCGTAGCTAAGAAAGTTGTTGAGTTAGCTAAAATAGCCTTTGAAGAACCTAGACCCCAGTTTAGTGGTAGAGTACTTGAGGTGAAACTTGGAGCCTCTAGAGGAGAGGGTGGAAGTAGAGATAGTGTTATTGTAGTAGGAGGTCATACTATGCCAGCATATTATTACCTATCAGGATATAAGCCTCCACATCCACCAGCATTTGGCGGAGACGTTTTTGACATGAAAATAGGATTACCGAGAGCAGTAAAACTCGCATTTGGAGATGCCCTTGATAATCCAGCTGAGTGGGCTAGAATCTGGGTTGAGAAGTATGGGGCCGAAGCCATAGACATACACCTGGTGAGTACAGATCCCACAATTAAAGATGCTTCTCCAGAAGAAGCTGTAAAAACTGTTGACACTATTCTCCAAGTTGTTAAAGTACCTATAGTTGTCGGTGGTTCTGGAAACCCTGAAAAAGACATTGTAGTTTTTAGAAGAATCGTTGAGGCATTTCCCTCAGAGGGGCTTGTAATTAATAGTTTAAACTTAGATATGAAGCTTGAAGACGTCTGTCCACATATAGCTAAGACAAACGCTACTGTTATAGACTTCTCGCCAATGGATCTAGATAAGGCTGAGCAAATAAATAGAAAGGTCTATGAGTGGATACCGAGAAATAGAATAATGCTGGATCTAAATATTGGTGGTATAGGTTATGGTACAGAATATGGATTTACAACTATGGAGAGAGCTAGGTTATCTGCACTAATAGGTAATGAGCTACTACAACACCCATTTAATGTAGGAGCTGCCAACGCTTGGGGTGCTAGAGAAGCATGGATTACAATGGACCCATATTGGGGTCCTAAGGAAATTAGAGGTCCTCTTTGGGAGACACTTACTAGTCTCATATGTCTATTAACAGGAGCTGACTACTACATGTTAGTACACCCACTAACTGTTAAAACTATGAAAGCTGTTAGAGAATACTTATTCAGTGAACCTAAACCCAAGGATCCGGAAAAAGCCCTAGACTGGTTATCGAGAAGTCTACCGGTGTTTTAAATGCCTTGGAAACCTCCAACACCAATCGAAATATACCAGCTCTTGCCGAAAACAAATTGTGGGAGGTGTGGAGAAGCTAATTGCATGGCGTTTGCAGTACGTCTAGCAGCTTTAGAAGCCAAAGTAGAAGATTGCCCTCCACTAGTTGAAGAGGAGAAATATAGAGAGAACACTGAGAAGTTAAGGGAACTCCTCTTACCCCCTGTAAGAGAAGTAATATTGAAAAGCCCTAAGAGAATTGTCAAGATTGGTGGTAAATATGTCCTCTTTAGGCATGAGTTGAGATATCATAATCCAACAGCAATAGCTATTGATGTAGATGACTCTATGGATAGAGATATTATTGTTAAGAGAGTTAGAATGATAGAGAGCTTTGAATATGAATATGTGGGTCAAAAACTCAAATTAGACGCTATCGCTGTTAGATCTGTGACAAATAACCCTGAGAAATATGCAAAAATCGTTTACACAGTAGTTGAAAACACAACTCTACCACTAATCCTCTGCTCAACAAACCCCGCAGTAATAGAGGCTGCTTTAGATGTTATAAGCCCACCTCACCATAGACCATTAATCTATGCTGCTACTAAAGACAACTGGAGAGATATGGCAGAAGTTGCAAAGAAATTTGATGTTCCATTAGTTATCGCTTCTCCAGGCGATCTTGACATGCTTGTCTCACTGGCAAAAACCTTATCAGAGGATATAGGCTTAAAAGACTTAGCACTAGATCCTGGTTGTTTTGTAGGGCCTGGAGGGCTCTCATATACTATTAAGGCATATTCGTGGTTGAGATATAAGGCTACATATGATCTCTGGAAGTACGCTAAGTATCCACTAGTAGCTACACCTATTTCTGTGTGGACGCAGATAACTGGAGATCCCAAGGACGTTATGTGGTGGGAGGCAATACTTACAACAATTCTCATGACGCGCTATGCAGACTTAATTATTATGCACTCTCTAGACGGATGGGTTTTACTGCCTCAAGTAATGTGGAGATTTCAACTATACACAGATCCCAGGAAGCCTGTCTCTGTACCACCAGGTCTAAGGGAGATTGGAAAACCAGATGAAATGAGCCCTGTTCTCGTAACTACAAATTACGCATTAACATATTCTGTTGTCTTAAGTGACGCTGAGAAGGCTAAGGTAAATGCGTGGTTGCTAGTTGTAGATACTGAGGGCTTAGCAGTAGACGTAAGTGTAGCAGGTAGAAAGTTCACGGGAGATAGAGTTGCTGAAGCTATTAAGACTACAGGGCTTGAAAATAAAGTAAAACACAGAGTTCTAATAATACCTGGCAAAGCAGCTAGGGTTTCTGGAGAAATAGAAGATGCCTCAAAGTGGAGGGTTATAGTTGGACCCATGGACTCCTCAGAGATCGGTAAGTGGTTAGAGAAGAATTGGACCTCAGAAAAGATCAGAGAACTCATGGAGGGGGCGTAAAATTCAACTAGTTTTAATAGTCCCTTTAAATAGTTCGCTTATACATTTAACACAGCAATGTAGCATTTTTAGTTAATGTGGGAAATAAAAGCATCTATGAGGTGTTACGCTGCGATTACAGAGGATATAGAGTGTCTTGTATACTTTTTACCTCATAATATCACTGTTAAAGTAGCTAAAGGCACCACGATTCTTGAGGCAGCACTTAAAGCTGGTATTGGAATTAGGAGTGTGTGTGGAGGTAAGGGGCTTTGTGGAAAATGTAAAGTTATTGTGAGGAGAGGTCATGTTGAAACTAGGAGAAGTGACCTCTTAAAACGCGAAGAAGTTGAAAAGGGTCTTGTACTAGCTTGTTTAGCTAGAGTTACGGAAAACGTTGAAGTAGAAATCCCTATTGAGAGCCAAATGGGAAAACCTAAATTACAGTCATCTGTAGTATTACCGAGTATTAGGCCTAAACCTCTAATTAAAAGAGTAATACTCACTCCACGTGATTTTTCTAATACTTTGTTAACATATAATCCTAGTGTAGACGTCTTAGAAAAACTCTCTGAAATTGAGCGTAGAGGTGTGCAGAAAGTTATAACAGTGTTAAATGATATTAAGAAGAGAATTATTGATGTGAGTGAAAGTGAAAAGGGGCTTTACGGCCTAGCAGTAGATATTGGAACAACAAAGATCGCGGCAGCTTTAGTTAACATTGCTGAAGGGATAGTTTTAGATACCGCCTCTGAGTTTAATAAACAACTAGTTTACGGTGAAGACATTGTCTCTAGGATAAGATTTGTACTTGACAGAAGAGACGGGTTGAGAGAAATACAGAGGGCAGCTGTAGAGACAATAAATACTGTTATTGAAGCACTGTGTAAAAAACACAAGATACATAGAGAAGACATTTACATAGTCACAGCTGCAGGTAATACTGTAATGACATATCTCTTCGTAGGTCTTGATCCCTACCCACTAATAAAATCCTTTAAAGAACGGGTAGATGTGCCTAGAACTCCATATTGGTTAGAGGCTAGAGATATAGGGGTTAATGTAAATAAAAATGCTGATATATATGTACTTCCCTGTGCAGGTAGATTTCTAGGCGGTGATGTAGTAGGAGATATAATAACAGCTGGACTCAACTTCTCTCATGAGCCAGCATTACTCATAGATATAGGTACAAACACTGAGGTTGTAATTGGCTGTAAAGACTGGTTTTTAGGTGCTACAGCGCCCGCAGGACCTGCTTTTGAAGGCTGGGGTTTAACACATGGAGTTAGAGCTGTTGCAGGCGCTATTGAGAGCGTTATAATAGACTCTAAAACTTGTAGAGCAATATATAGGACTATAGATGGCGTTAAACCTATTGGTATATGTGGCTCTGGCTACATAGATCTCTTAGCTCAACTCTTTATTAACGGCTTAATAGACTTATTTGGAAAATTCTATAAAGATTGTAATTGCCCATATATTAGGAGAAGTGAGAGAGGCTATGAGTATGTTGTAGTACCAGCTGAGGAGTCTGCTATCGGTAGAGATATTGTTGTCACTGAGGAGGACTTATATAATATCATAGACTCAAAATCCTCTGTTTGTAGTGCTATATCAGTGCTCATGAAGAAAATGCTTCTCACAGTAAATGACATTAGGAGGGTCTATGTATGTGGTGCTTTTGGAAGTTATCTCAATTTGAATAGTGCTATGACTATAGGTATGATACCTGAGTTCACTAATGCCAGAGTAGAATATATAGGTAATGGGTCACTAGGTGGAGCTATACTCACACTTCTCTCAGAAGACTATAGAGTTGAAGCTGAGAGAGTTGCTAAACTACTCGCACCTATTGAACTACTATTAGACCCCGACTTCATGGAGGAATATCAAGCAGGATTTATGTTACCAGGGAAGAAAGAACTATTTCCAACATGGAAAGATGCTAGTAGAGGTATAAAGCCCTGGAAACGGGCTAGTTAACTTGGTGTATAATGTGCCTAAGAGGCCATTTTATGCCTCAATATCTGGGAAAGGTGGTACAGGTAAGACTGTACTCACAGCACTATTACTTAGAGTTCTATTAGAAGCATCTATAAATGACGAGGTCTTAGTTGTAGATGCGGATCCCGCTACTAATCTACCCCAAGTTCTAGGAATACCTATTAATAAGACTATTGGCGATGTTGCTGAAGAGTTTAGGAGAGGATTTCAAAAACTCGATAATCTCGGCTTTGAGAAAAGTGCTCTCTTAGAATACTACATTATGAGAGACTGTATTGTTGAAATGGATAGATTTGATTTTATAGCTATGGGTAGAGGTGAAGGTGAGGGGTGTTATTGCTATGTCAACGCCGTTCTCTCAGGGATTCTCGGTAAACTAGTTCAACACTATAGCGTCGTCTTAATGGACATGGAGGCTGGTTTAGAACACTTAAATAGGAGATTAGATAGACATGTAAATACATTTATCATTGTAGTTGACAACTCTCTTATGAGTTTAAAGACGGCTGAGAAGATAAAAGAGATCATCAGGGAAGTAAGCTTGAAAATAGATGAAATATATGTTGTAGGGAATAGGCTTTCAAGTAAGCGAGAAGAAGACATAGTTAAATGGGCTTCTCAGAACAAGTTAAAATATGCTGGGACAATACCCGAGGATAAATGTATAGCTGAGCATGCTGCCACAGGAATACCGCTACTAAATATTCCAAGTAACTCTGAGGCTTTAAAAGCAGCATATCAAATAGCAAAAAACATTAATCTCATTTAACATAATACTACAGTAAGAAAACTATTAAAGTTATTAAAGTTAAAAAACTTAACTAATAGGGGGGTGGCTTGTCTTTCTGGGATCTCTATTCTTGGGAGAGAGTAAGAGATAAGATAAAGACACTACCTGGGAGATTGGGTTTTGAGAAGAGAGATAAGTTGAGTTTTTTTGGGCTTACACTAGATCTTGAGACTGGAGCTATATATGATAATGTCTTAGAGAGGTATTTAACGAGAAAAGAAGCTAGTGGTGTATATTTTATTCTCTCACTCTACGCTGAGACAAGAGAAGATATTGGAGAGAGTGGTGAGATTGTTTCATTATCTAGGCATTTATGTCCTTTTATTCACTGTCCAAATCTCAGAGCAAACATTGCTGTTATCGAGAAGATTTTTGGGAGAGATCCACAATTATTATATAGAGTTGCAGAGCCATTTAATTATAAACCAGTAGATCTTGGAGATGCCGGTATAAAAGTGTATGCATTACCACGTGTTCCACTTATTTTAGCTGTGTGGGCTGGGGAGGAAGAATTACCTCCATCAAGTGAAATATTATTTGATAAGTCAGCTTCACACTACTTAACAGGAGAACCTTCAGCTGTATGTGAAGCTGCACTTGGATTAGCTCGTGCTTTAACAGCAAGACTTATATTAAAGCTCGCTAAAGACTTAAAACTAGACGTATCTAAAATTGAAATTACATATGGAGGTTTCGGTGGCTATGGTTATGTGTGTGCAGAATGAGGTTGTAGTTAAAAAGCTCTTGAAGTGAATTAGAGTTTAAAAATCATTGTAAAAGCTCTTTCCACTTAACCTCCTTCTCAATGGTTTCAAGAATATCGGTTTCCTTCGCCTTTAATGAGCTAGGTGTTATAATAGATTGTACTTCTCTTAATTTCTCAACTGTGGTATAAGTGTCATAGGGAACTAGGAGTATTGGTGTACCTGTTTCACGTGCTTTTACTAGTACACTTATATCTGGGTAAAGACCTCCTGTAAGTATCACTACACTCGGCTTAGTCTCCAGAGCAGTTATTATTAAATCTGTTCTATCACCTCCTGTAACAATGGCTGCGTTAATAGCTCTCCTAAGCCATCTAAGAGCTGCTGTAGGAGCCATTGCACCAATTAATATATCTTCTACAATGTTGTTGAGTTTATCTTTATTCTCAAGAATCTCTGCATTTAGAGCTTCAACTATATCGCTAACCGTAGGTGCTGTTAATCTCGCCTTCTCCCTTATAACACCATACACTTTAAGCCCTAATCTTTCTATCTCAGGTACAATGACATCTTCTACTCTCTCACTGTAGTAGATTGGTACATTATTTACTATTACGCCATCTATTTTAGCCCCGTGATATTCAAAATAACAATTATATAATATGAGTTTATCTACTACTTCATCAACGACATCTCTCTCTTTTACATTTAATACAAATACTGTTTTGGCATTAAGCATCTTAGTGAGTTGAGGTAGTGGGAAGCCGATAGAAGTCATTACTTCTAAATTTGGATAACTCTCAGCTAAGACCACGTCTTTTCCACTAGCTATTCTACTATAAGCCTCTTCAATTCTCTTTTTTAACGACTCTACATTATTCTTAAAGTTTAAGATGCTCCTAGTAATTATAATTGGGTTCATGTCTTCGAGGCTATCTTCTAAATTTAGTGCCTGTTTTAATGTAATAACATCTGGATCGATGTATGTCATTGAGGGAAGTCTATATCTAGCTTTTGAAATAGGTTTAAAATATCCTACTCTTAACCCCTCACTCGAGAATTTTCTTAATAAACCATAAATTAAAACACTCTTCCCCCTCTCGCCAGTTAAGAATATTGTTTTAACCAATTTCCACACCCCACTACTCAATAATTATTCTGACATCAACTGCTATTGCTCCTATACCTTCCTCATATACGAAGAGCGGATTTATATCCATTTCTACTATTTGTGGGATATCGGTGACTAGTTTACTTACTCTTAAAAGGACGTTAACTATAGCGTTAATGTCCGCTGGGGGTTCTCCTCTAAATCCTCTTAGTAGCGCATAAGCTTTTGTCTCAGTAATCATCTCCCTAGCTTCGCGTAGTGATAAAGGCGCTAATCTAAATGAGACATCTTTAAATAGTTCTGTGTAAACTCCCCCAAGTCCAAACATGAGTATATGTCCAAATATGGGGTCTTTACTCGCACCTATTATTACTTCCCTCCCCTTAGGAACCATCTTTTGTACAGTAACACCTTGAATCATAGCTGTCGGCATATATCTCTTAGCATTTAGTATTATTGTTCTAAACGCCTCAATAACTTCTTCATCTGACTTTAAACCTAAGAAAACTCCTCCAATATCAGACTTGTGTATTATATCTGGAGAAGCGATTTTAACTACAACCGGATACCCTATTCTCCTCGCAATTTCTACAGCCCTCTCCTCACTCACAGCTAGTTTTGTAGGTGCTACTGGTATTCCATAGTATTTTACGACTTCTTTAGCTTCATGCTCTAATAACACTCTCCTATTTTGCTTCTTAACCTCCTCAATAATAGCTAAAGCACCTTCTTTATCCACGTCAAATATCTCTACACGTTCTAAAGCTTTCTCTAAGTATTCTCTAATTTCACTATACTCAGTGAGTCCAAGTATTGCAGCTACAGCTCTCTCGGGCATGTCATATACTGGAATATTGTTTTCTACTAGTATTCTAATAGCTTTTTCTACTCTCTCACCACCTATAAATACTGCTAAAATAGGTTTTGAAGGATATTTCCTACTTAACTCTACTATAACTTTAGCTGTTTCTTCAGGTTCTGTTACAACTTGTGGCGTTAATATAACTAAGAGAGCGTTTACATTTGGATCTCTTAGTAAAGCTTCAATGGCAATTTTATATCTATCAGCTCTAGCGTCACCTATAACATCTACAGGGTTATATACACTAGCCACTGGCGGTAGAGTGCTTCTTAAATACTCTATTGTGTGTTTTGAGAGCTCTGCAAGCTTTAATCCCCTAGATACAAGTAAATCTGATACTATTACACCTCCACCACCAGCATTAGTTACAATTCCAATTCTACTCCCCATTGGTATTGGCTGTGAATTAAATGCTATAGCCATGTCAAAGAGCTCTGATACAGTTGATACTTGTATAATCCCAGCTTTTTTCAATGCAGCTCTTAATGCAGTAACTCCACCAGCCATAGCGCCAGTGTGGCTTAATGCAGCTCTAGCCCCAGCCTCTGTAACACCACCTTTAAGTAATATTATAGGCTTCTTTCTAGTTACAGTAGAACCAACTTCTACAAATCTCCTACCTTGATCTATAGACTCCAAGTATAAGAGTATCACTTTTGTCTCAAGATCTTCTCCAAGGTAGGCTAAGAAATCAGCCTCATTTAAATCAGCCTTATTACCTAAACTAACAATTTTTGAAAAACCCACTCCTACTCTAGGAGCCCAGTCTAAAATTGCTGAGAGAAGTGCTCCACTCTGTGATACAAAAGCCACACCACCTTTAACCCCAGGTGTTGATGTGAAAGTAGCGTTTAATGGAGTATGTAAGTCCATTATGCCGAGGCAATTTGGCCCTACAACTCTAACTCCATATTTCTTAGCGATTTCAATAAGCTTCTTTTCTCTCTCAACACCCTCACCACCAATCTCTTTAAACCCAGCACTAATTATAACAGCGTATTTAACACCTTTCTTACCACACTCCTCCATAACGTCGAGAACAGCTTGTGCTGGGACAACTATGACAGCTAAGTCTATATCGCTAGAAACCTCTAGAATAGACTTGTAAGCGTTTAGCCCTAGTATCTTATCGGCCCTTGGATTTACTGGGTATACTTCACCCTTATAACCACTCTCAATAATGTTTTTTAATACGACATAACCCACTTTACCCGGCTCTCGAGAAGCACCAATAACCGCTATACTTTTAGGTTTAAACAACTCCTTCATATATACTCCACCCCCATTAAAAGCGCAGTGTTTAAGTAATTAAAAACCTTTACAGCTAATGCTTGAACCTCGGTGTAGAAGGGGGTCATGGTACTGCGATTACCACGTGATTACTCATTGATAATTTATATTTTCAATTAAGCTATATTGTCCTGGTGTATAATTATGAGGCTTGTGTTTATAGGGCCTCCCGGTGTTGGGAAAGGCACATATGCTAAAATACTCAGCCAGAAGTATAATATTCCACATATTTCAACTGGTGATATATTTCGCGAGGAGATAGCTAAGGGTACTGAGCTTGGTTTAAGAGTTAAACCCTATGTTGAGAGGGGTATTTTAGTACCAGATGAAATTGTAGTGGAAGTTGTAAAGAGAACTTTACAGAGTCCTCTGTGTAATAGGGGGTTTATACTTGATGGATATCCGAGGACAGTGAGACAAGCAGAGGAATTAGATAGAATTGTCAATGTAGATGTGGTATTTTTATTTGAAGCTCCTCTTGAAGTTGTCGTAGAGAGGGTCTCTGGGAGATTATTATGTCCTAAGTGTGGTGCTATATATAATGTCTCGTGGAAACCTCCAAGGAGACCCGGTATATGTGATATATGTGGTACTCAATTAATTCGGAGAAGAGATGAACCTAAACTAGTTAGAGAGAGATATCAATTATATAGGCAAACTCTCACACCTGTAATAGATTACTATAGGAGAAAAGGAATTCTAGTTGAGGTAAATGCAGCTCGCGAAGCACACTTAGTTATCTCTGATATAGAGCATATACTTGCTAAAATTTTTAAGCTCAATCCAGGTTAAGGTATCTTCGGGTGGATGCTATGAAGATCTTACATGAATTTGTACCTACAAGAAAATTCCTAAAAATGGCTGAAGAGACGAAAGACCTAGTTGACGGCTGGAATGTAACTGATAGTGCAGCTGGTGTTCCTGCACCAAGTGGCGTTGCAGTAAGCTGTGTTTTAAAAACGAAGTATCCTGATAAAGTGGTAATACCAATATTTATATTGAACTATAAAGGCCCCGTAGAGGTAGGTGCTCTAGCATTAGCGGCTGAAGCCGTAGGTCTTGACGGCATAGTCTTAACGATGGGTGATGATCCCATATATGGAGAGCCTCTGGGGCCAAAATACTGGGGTAAGACAGAAAATGCTAGAGATTTCTTAAGAGAAAAAGTTAAAATAAAGACACTGAAACTTGGATGTCTCTTATCACCAAGACCTTGGAGAGAGAGATATGGTGAAAAATCAAAAATAGGTTTTACTGCACAAGATATGATTGAGAGAGTAAAGACAGGCTGGGATTTCGCCTTCTTCGCGAGACTTACACCAGAAGTCTTATCAACACTAGAAGAGGTGTCTAGAGAAATGAAGAAACTAGCTAAACCACTATATGCATACTTCTTAATTCAAACTCCACGTAATGTAGAGATATTGAAGAAGATTGGTTGGCAGCCTACAACAACAATCGATAAAGCTGTCGAGTTCGCTGAGAAACTTGAAGGACTTGTTGACGGGATTATAGCAACATGTGCAGGAGACTATCAGGGCGATTTAGAGCTTTTAAAAGCACTACAGAAACTCAGGAAAAAATAGGGTTAAAGCCTTGTCTGAGCTGAAATTTAAACCAGTATTTCTATTTATAGATACTGATAAACATGCAAGCCCATTTGACATACTCATGACAATAGACCTCATACCAGACGTCGTGGTACTTAAATATGAGAACGTGACTCCAGAAGACGTAGAAAAAATAGTTTATGATGCACTATTCCCCAGAGGTCCTAAGGGAGTAAAATACACAAAGATCTTTGTTAATGGTAAAGAATTAGAGACTGTAAACGCTATTGTTGAGAAAATTAAGAAGTGTATGTTTCCACCATTTGAGCTCTCAGTGATAGTTGACCCAAGAGGCTCTTATACCACAGCCAGCGCAGCTGTGGTGAAGACGTTAGAAGTATTGCAAAAACTGGGTTTAGGCACTATTGAAGGTAAAAATGTCACAGTATTAGCGGGTACAGGTCCTGTTGGAGTTGCAGCTACATGGCTCTATGCTGCTGAGAAAGCTGCAAAAGTTACTGTGACTTCAAGAGATCTAGCTAAGGCAGAGAGAGTTGCAAGTAGAGTTAACGAGGAGTTAAAAATAGATGTGGTAAAGCCTTTCCAGGCTAAAACCTCAGAGGATGTGGGCAAAGCTATAGAAGACGCAGATATAGTTCTCGCCACTGGTGCTCCTGGTGTAAAACTACTTCCACTAGAGATTTTAAAAACTTATGGTAAGAAAGTGAGAGTAGTTGCAGATTGTAATGCTGTCCCACCATATGGTATAGAGGGTCTTGAACCAAAATGGGATGGAAAAGAAGTTATACCTGGAGTATATGGGGTAGGTGCACTAGCTATAGGTACACTTAAAAATAAAATTGAAGCAGAGCTAATTAAAAAAGCTCTACAAGAGCCAAAAGGAATATTCGACTTTAGAGCCGCCTATGAAATAGGTAAAGCTATGCTCACAGCCAAGTAGTTTTTTACAAATCACCTCTATTTGTTTACAAGTTTTTAGCTCTTATTACCTATTCTCATAGATTTAACATATACATCGCGGAATTCAGGGTCTGCTGAGAGCTCTATATACTTAATCTTCTTCTCTACTACATCACCTATTTCTCTCCTAGCTTCAGAAGATTTCAATGCTATTTTAGCACCTACAATAGCACTTTCTCCTACAAATATAATTCTCTCCTTACTAATTGGGGGTAGTAATCCTACTTCAACAGCGCTATCAACATTTAATCTCGCGCCAAAAGAACCAGCCACATATATTCGCCTAATATCTAAGGGGCTTACACCTAGTTTCCTCGATAACATAGTCCACGCAGCCTTAATAGCGGCTATAGCTAGTAGAATAGTCTCTATATCTCTAAGTGTCACATATATCTCTGCTCCAGTAGCACTCTCCTCAGCTGGTACTACAACAAATCTCCTTAACCCCCCTTCTATATGTACTCTAGGGTGATTAACAGCTGTAAATCTACCGAGATCATCTATAATTCTATTTCTGTGTAATTCGGCTACTAGGTCTATTAAACCAGTACCACAAATACCCCTCGGCTTAACTCCACCAATAGTCTCATACTCTACATCTGAATTATTAATTCTAATAGACCCAATAGCTCCCGGCACAGCCCTCATACCATAAGTAATACCAACACCTTCAAATGCAGGTCCAGCTGGGGCAGATGCTGCAAGTATGATCTCTGAGTTACCTAAGAAGACTTCTGTATTAGTACCTATATCTATAGTTAAAACAAGCTCATCTAATTTATACATTTGAGTAGCTAAAATATCAGCTACTCCATCTGCCCCCACATAGGCTCTTATAACTGGGTGAGAATAAACATATCCTTGACTATTAATATCTACTCCAATTTCTCTAGACTTACACTTAAAAGAGCGAGAAATAGCTGGTACGTAGGGTGAGCGTGCTATAAAACTCGGTTGAATGCCGAAAAATAAGTGATGCATAACTGTATTTCCTACTACTACCACTTCATATATATTCCTCTGATCTATTTTAGCCCTCTCAGCGAGATCTCTGATAATCCTATTTATTGCTGAGACAACTAGTTGTTGTAGTTTAATTAAGTTTTCTTGAGACTTCTCCGCGTACATTATTCTTGATATAACATCAGCACCATAAGTTAATTGAGGATTCTCTAAAGAGTCTTCTGCTAAGGTTACACCACTATTTAAATCCACTAAGTGTACAATTATCTTTGATGTGCCGATATCAACTGCTACACCATAGAGCTTATTAGTGGTATCACCAGGCTCCACTGAGATCAACTCATTCTCATATAAGACGACTGTTACATCCCAGTTATTTGCCCTTAGAATAAAGGGTAATTCACGTAGAACCTCTAAAGGTATAACTAAGTCTTGTTTTACACCTTGTTTCATTAATGCTTCTCTAAGCCTTTCAAAATCCGCCCTATTATCCTCTAGCGTCGGTCTAGGTAATTTAACATGTATCTTCTTAACAACAGGGTTTAAGGGGAAAATATCATCTCTCAGAGTAACAGGTGCTATTGCTCTTCCACGAGAGACTATGAGAGACTCCTCTGGTATATAAATAGATACATAGTCTCCAGAGATTTTAGCTTGACAAGCTAATCTCACCCCTTTCTCAATATCTCTAGGACTTAGCAACCTCATTTCAGCATTTGTCAAATAATTTAAATTTTCACCACCACTCATCACCACTACTCTACACTTACCACAAACACCTCTCCCACCGCAAATACTAGCTAAAGGTATTCCAGCTCTTTGAATCACTTGAAGTATTGTAGAACCTCTCTCAGTTTTAACACTAATATCTCCAGGTTTAAGCATAACGATTGGCACTTTAATCATCCTCATTAGCTACTCTTTCTAATTATACCCATGCATTAATAACCGTGCCCCATTTACGATATCCAACAATCTTTAATTCACAAGAAAACATCACTTAGATTATAAGCTAGTTTACTCATAGAGACCAATTCTGCAATTCTACTTATGACAGCATCTTTAAACATTGACTCACCTACTAAAATACCACGTGGAGACTTCTCCACACCAATACTCTTCTCATTAGTGAGCGTTGTAATAATCTTATCTAGTATGAGGTAATAGACGTAGCCACTTACTAAATCCCCTAAAAAATAGTGTTCACATATATTCTCCTGCACACTCATAGATTTAATTAAAAATTCCCCCATTCGTGGAAACACCTCATAGATACCGATAATCGAGGTCGTAGCTCTAGGATTTACTTCAATAACATACATGTCATCTCCACTCCACACAACATCTAAGCCAATATAGCCTCTAAGCTCTGGAAAACACTTATAAAGCTTATTGAGAACATTCTCAGCTTTTACCCTGAACGCGTTATTTCTAATAGGTAATACTCCACCTATATATCTAAGTTTATTTTCACCTAAAACTATTAATTGCAAATTTAGAGAGTAGAGTAGATAGCCGCATCCCCCATAAATAACTGATATACTCCCATGTATACCACTCACATACTCCTGTATTAGAACCCTACCACTAGGATCACACTTCACAGCTTTACGTGCATATTGCAAAGCTTCATCCTCACTTCTAGCAAAATAAACACATTCAGAACCAGCTAAAAGTGTTGGCTTAACTATGTAAGGTGAATGTAATTCATTAACACATGAACGATCAATGTGTAATTCATCCACAAGCACAGATCTAGGCGTTTTAATACCACACTTCTTAAGAGCATTGTAAGTGGTAAATTTATCTGAAAAAGCCTCTACTAAATAGTGAGGTGGGCCGAGAAGCCTCCTACCAGCTATTCTAGATAATTTAATAAGTTCTAATGGAGGTGCAATAAGCACTATCCAGTCAAAGAGATCTCTAGCTCGCTCCACTACGTGATAATATTCTGTCTCACTATTTATAGTGATCACTTTATCCCACGGTATTTTAGAGATCTTACTATTAACAGTCAAATACACATCACACCCAGCATCACTCAACGCCTTTGCAACAGTGATCACCATGGCATAAGCCTCAGGTAATAAGTCTAAGTAGTGATCTTGATAAGTACTTAGTACAAATTCTGATATTAGGATCTTCAAAATAACGTCACCAAGTTCAAATATGGAAGAAAATTATGACTACTTAATATATTGGCTTACGTATAACTCCCTTATGTATAGCTGTAGCAACTAAAACTCCAATTACTCCTATACTCTTTAAATATAATACGTCTTCTTCTCCTTTAACACCTCCTCCAACAATTAATTTTCCAGGGAAGTATCTAATTAGTTTCGATATTACAGCTTTATTTACGCCAGACTCTGTACCTACTCGGCTTAAGTCTATAGCGAGAACTCTCTTAAACTCTATTGTCTTAAACTCTTCAATGACGTCGTCTATACTTCTACGAGTATTACTAAATAGTACTTTGTCTCCAAACATATCTAAACTTATTACTCTACCGGCGAGAAATTCTATTTCACTAGGATATTTCACGTATTCTGTTCCAATAACATATGTAATATTCTCATTGTCAAGTAAATTTAAGCCTCTCCTCCCAACATCAGCTAGTACTTTAAAGTTTAATGCCACTGCTGTGTAAACTATAATGCCATTATCCCCCCTCCCCATGATAGCGTCTAAATCAGCTATATAAACACTAGTAAAACCCATATCTCTAAGACTTGTTAAGATAAGACTTGGGTCAGGACTTTTTACCAGAACACTATCTCTTAATGGCTTATACTCCTCTCTACGACCAGCAACAGCGTGGACAACAAGCCCATTCATAATGTCTAATACAGGGATGACTTCTACCAAATTTAACACCTTAATAGTGCTACATTGTCTTAATTTATATTAAAAAATTCTTATTATAGTGTTTAAGAATACTCAAGTAGGGTTTAAGTGTGCATATTCTTGGACTTGATATAGGAGGTGCTAATATCAAGGCTGTTAATACAACACCTACTACTAGTGGGAGAGATGTGAATATTACTGGTATTGTGCGTTGGTATAATCCACTCTGGTTAAAGGGTGTTGAATCTCTAAGAGAAATCCTTAGAGAAGTTAAGCGAGAGTTTTCTCTTAAGCCAGGAGAATACTATGTAGGTGTAACTATGACTGCTGAGCTCTCAGATATATTTAAGACAAAGTATGAGGGGGTTAAAACTATCGTAGAAATTACCGAGGATGTGTATAGAGATTCTAGGGGGATATACTATGTCACAGTTGACATGAACTTAGTAAACTCTATTGAAGCTGTAAAAAACTATTTAAGAGTAGCTGCTGCAAATTGGGCTGCCACTGCATGGCTTATGAGGTGTAAGTGTTCTAAGTGGGGTGTTTACAACGCCATATTAATAGATATTGGTAGTACAACTACAACAATAATACCTATGGTTAACTGTAATATTAGAGTTAGAGGTTACACAGACCCTGAGAAGCTTGTTTATGGCGAGCTAGTTTATACAGGTATATTGAGAGGTAATGTAGCTACAATAGTTGATCGTGTGCCATATAAGGGATTCTATGCTAGAGTGTCTTCAGAGAGATTTTCCCTAATAGGAGATGTTCACTTAATACTAGGTCACATTACTAGTGAAGATTACACTACAGAGACAGCTGATGGTAGAGGTAAAAGTTTAGAAGAGGCTGTCCAGAGACTAGCTCGAGTACCCTGTGCAGACTCTGATATTATTAGTTTTGAAGAAGCTGTTGAAATTGCTCGATATATCTATGAGAGACAGGTATTCATGGTCTTTGAGGCGTTAATGCAGATCAGGTCGTGGCTAACTTCTCAAAAAGTGAAGCTAGATGAGTTCATAGTTATAACAGCTGGAATTGGAGAGTTCTTAGCAGCTGAGGCTAGTAAGAGAGCTGGTTTTAAGAGAATTGTAAGTATAAATGATCTTGTGGGTGAGAGAATTGCAAGTGTTCTCCCATCTTATGCCTCAGCATTAATGGTGTTAGATAAGGTTTCTAAGAGTGAATAAGCTAATAGCTCTAAAATTATCTGGTCACCTTATTAAATATGGAGAAGTTGTTAGAGAGACATTACGTGAGCTTAGATCTCTAAGTACAATAGCAAAGTTTATACTAATACCTGGTGGTAGCTTATTTGCCGATTTCGTTAGAGAACTACAGGGGAGTATTGGTTTTAATGATGACATAGCACATTGGCTTGCAATTAAAGCCATGGAGATGTATGGAGCATATATCATGTGCTTAGATGATTTACACATATTAGTAGAGACATATGACCTTGCAGAGACACGTGAAGCTATAAGTAGAGGTAAAATACCAGTCTTAATGCCATACAAGATTATAAAGACACTTAATGAGCTTCCACATAGTTGGAGTGTAACGAGTGACTCTATAGCTATCTATATTGCTAAGCTCTTAGAGGCAAATATGGTCATATTAGCTAAGCCTGTAAGTGGTGTTTTAGATGAGAAAAGTGGGTTGATTAAGAGGATGAATATCACTGATCTAATGCGGTTAAATGTAAATATCATCGATTCATATTCCATAGAACTCTTACGTAAAGCTAAAATACCGTTAGCAATATATAACATGTTGAAGCCTCACTTACTAAAACATATAGTGAATGAAGAACCTGGAGATTATACATTCATACATACTTCCTTTTAAACTTTATAAAACTATATATCATAGCTCTTAATTTAAAATAGCGGCCGCCAAACTATCTCAAAGATCAGGGGAGAACGTCTTCACGACTCAATGGTTTTAAAGGCAGTGATGATCGTTCTCTTTAATTCTCTTACAAGTTCTTCTGAGACTATACCTTCTCTGCCACCAGTACACACGGCTCCTCTAAATCCAATTATGTCAAATTCTAATTTAACAGCGTCAAAAACATGATGTTTTCTTAAACTACCAGCTATAGCTGCCATTAAGCCGTTTTCATGGGTTTCTTTAACAAATTTCTCTAAGTAACTTCTAGTTAGAAGGTTAAATGTTGTTTTATCATCTTTTACATATGTATCGATCATAACAACACTAGCCCCTACACTCTTAGCTATGTCAATTACTTTTAGAGGTTCAAGTGATTCAGCTCGCTCATAATCAGCATATCCTACTAAGACTAGCTTAGTGTTAAAAGACTTTAAGACATCTGATAGTCTTAATCCTACTATTTTTGCCTCATCTAATGATTTCATTGCAATACCTACTTTAAAGTAATTGACGCCGAGAGAACCAGCAGTATGAGCTATATATTCTAAATATGGCTCAAATTTCTTAACATCACCACTAGCACAGCTCACTTCTATTTTAAAAGTGTTAAGCTTCCTAGACCTCTCTATAACCTCTCTTAAAACACTATAATCTGGTAGCCCTAAACTACCCCTAGAAGGTTCTTTCACATCAACTATATCAGCTCCACCACGCACAGCGCTTTCAAACTCAGAGGGGTGTCTTATTGAAACTAGTAATTTAATCATAATTCACACTCAAACTCATATTCAGCTAATTTAACACTTAATTCTCCTAATTAAATGTGAAATATTTGGCAGAGTAGAGATGATAGATGTTTGTTTAGCAATATTAGCAGGTGGTAGTGGAGAGAGATTTAGACACTATAAACCACTAATACAGTTGGGTAGTAAGAAGTTAATAGAGTATATTCTAGAGAATTTAGCTCCATATTTTAATAGAACTCTACTAGTAGTTAAAAACGATCTCCAGAGAGAACTCTTAATTAATAATATTAGTAAAGCTATTAGTAAATATGACGTTGAAATAGTATTAGATAAAATAGATCTTGAGGGACCAATTGCCGGCATTATTACTGCTACTGAGTACTGTAATGACAAGTTATTAGCACTAGCTCCATCAGATACTCCATTCATAAAATTCAATATTTACGAGAAACTCAGAGATTACGTAGTTAAAAGGCATTATGATGCAGCTATACCAATATGGCCTAATAACTACACTGAACCCTTAATCTCGCTTAGTGTTAGAGAGAGGCTTGCACACGCAGCTCACATGTGTATCTCAGGGAGGTGGAGAGTTCAAGACGTGTATAGTAAACTACATACAGCATATGTCAATATTTACTCTCTTAGTGAAAACCCTGAAGTAGATTTCCTCAATATAAATAATTATGGGGACTTAGAACTAGCTTTGAAAATTATTAATCAACGTAGTTAAACCATTCTATTGGCTTAATATAGTCTCTACCAGCAGCCTCAAACGTACCTATTGTCACCTGATAATATATTTCACCATTTTTCAAATCTTCTACTTCTTCTAGTTTACCATAAGCCACTATTTCTTCTCCGGGCTTAGCGAGGTCTACGTAGAGGCCCTCATAACTCACAATCCTTGTTATTTGGCCAGGTGGAGAGACTCCTTCTAATACTCTTACATTGTCAACTATGTATACAGCGGGCATGAAAATGGCATCTCTGTTATCTATAACCCTAGCTTTTACTTTCACTAATCCAAGGGGTTTGTGGATTTTATCTTCCCACTGCTCATTTACTTCACTCTCTAATTTAACTGGGTGTATAGAAAATTGTCTTCCCTTGTAAATAGCTCTATTCCACTTATATTTACTATAAAGGATCATTGCTTCTCTTAGACTTAATGGGTGATGTGATATTATATCTTTACTCCATTCTTCAAGCATTTTACCTCTAGGTAGAGAGAAATGTGATTCTTTTTCACTATGTAATAGTTCTCTTAGAGCATCTCTAATAATCCAGCTATTACGTTCACCATAAATTATTACGTCTATATCTGAGTACTGTATATTGTGTATTTTTAAGAGAAGAGAACCTGTTATTCCGAAATTAACTAGATTTATGTTTGTTATATCAGATAACTCCTCAACTAGATCTATTGCTAGTTTTTCTAGATCATCTCGCTGTGAACTAAGAATTTCTTGTAATCTCTCTTCTGGTTTAAAATGTGTTTTAATTTTATACTTAGGCACCTCTATTAGTTCAATTGATCTATATTTATCGAAGACTATGTATTCTGGATAATGATTTCTCAAATAGTTCATTGTGTCTTTAACTCCCATAGCGCTATAATATGGTAAAATTCTACCATACATAATGCCACTTCTACTCCACTTAGTCCTAATACTTGAAGAATAGTGTGGTATATATTTCAAATACGCTATTACTCTATCAGCTGGATGTATATTGCCAATTACACAGAAAATTAAACCCTCACTAGACTCTAAGAAGTCTCTATCTCTAAACCCCCTCATCTAATATACCTCAAAGCTACCCACAATTATCTAGTTTACGTGTTTAATAAGTCTATTGAGATATTTATGTATTGAAGACTCAAGGTCTAATGGCATATATAGTCATATCTGTAAATGTGATGTTAATGATTGAGGGATATTTAGTTAAATATAAGAATTACTTCTGGGTTGTTAAAGGCTGTGAACACTTTGACGACTACATAATTGCCTATCCTCGCTATGATATTATTAATCAAGTTAAAATTAAAAGTACTAGTAGAGCATTAGATATAGCGAGGAAACTTGGAGTTTTAAGATATAATGAGTGTTTAAAATTAGAAGTCCCGTTACTAAGGAGAGATGAAATTGAAGATGTACTTAACCCCTTTAATAGAGATCTCTGGCCTGAATTACCGCGAGAAGTAGACCTGATTCTCGGAGATCTTGACTCAAACGAGTTAAGAGATGTAGGATTAACTGGTAGTTACTTAGTGTCAACAATATTGGAGAATATTAAGCCAAGGGACGTGGACTTAGTTATTAGAGATGTGAATGTGGGCTTTAAAGTCTATAAAAAACTCAGAGAACTAAGAGAGAGGGGGAGTAGTAAGCCTTTAGAAGAACCAGAAGAATTTGAAGGATGTGATCCAGAGACCAGAACTATGTTGTTAAAGAGTAGAGTACTAGAGGGAGTCATAGGCGACATAATTTATAGTATACGAATATTATCATGTAGAGAGAGTTTTAAACCTATCTGTGTAGAGAGCTATGGGTTTTATAGTGGAGAACTCATCATCGTGGAAGATATATCTCCACTAATCATGCCCTACACATACATTGCAGAAAGTAAGCTAGGTAAAATTCTGGTAAAGAGTTTACGAATGAGATATAGTGAAATACCCGTGGGAACAAGGCTAATAGTATCAAACTGTAGAATAGAAAAATGCATTGACGGCTCAACTGGAATTAGCTTAGATGAATGCACAGTAAAATTGCTTTCAACTTTACATATTTCAGCTCTTAAATCTATTAAGTACTTTTAATTGGACCTGTAACATGGCATTTCTTCGGGGAATTTTTCCTGAATATTTTTCTCAGGGATGTTGTCAAGCTGAAGTTTAAACATTCTTCTACATAGTTTTTGAATAGTCTGTTATGTGATATTTAAAAACTCAAATGAAAGTCTTATGGTGTCAGATTTATTATAAAAAATTGCTACCAGGAGAGCGCCGAGATAATAGCTTAGAGAGTTATTCTTAAAACACTTTACTAGGACATTCTAGTGAGGACTATCTACACGTTTTATCTATATCTATATAGATAATAGATATAGATACTTCATTAATAATGTGTGATGTGTTATGGCTAGAGTGCTTATTGTTACAGGTGAGTTGGCTGAGCCTATTATAAGGAGAGTTCTTGTTGAGACTAAGACTGAGCATGAAGTTGATGTATTAGTTATTCCGGTTCAAGTAGCAGCATTTCTCACAGTTGAATACATAGCACGTTATCTTAGAGAGCGCGGTGTAAAGGACTATGACTACATATTAATACCCGGTCTTGTAAAGGGGTCTGGGAGAATTATTGAGGAGGCTACTGGTATTAGGACTTTTAAAGGTCCTATAAACGCGCAAGATCTTGTAGAAGTGTTAAAGCTGAGTGATCTAAGTGTGTTATCGCCAGATATACCAGCTGACGAGGTATTGAATAGTACTATTGAGGAGAAGTGTAGAGAAATATTGAGACTTTTTGAGAATTCTTTAACACATGAAAATAGTGTTCTCGTCGGTAAGTTGAGAGTTCCAATAACTCCACCACCGATTAGGGTGGCAGCAGAGATCACGGAAGTACATTTACTTGATGATAAAAGGCTCAGCGAGATGGCTCTAAGATATCTTGAGAGTGGGGCAGATATACTTGTACTTGGTTTTGAGGCTTTACAATCACATCCTGATAGAGTATATAGAGCTGTAAGAGTGTTGAAAAGAGAATTTGATGTACCAATAGCTGTAGATACCTCAATACCTAGTGAGATCATGTCTGCTATGGAAGCTGGTGTAGACATGGTTTTAAATATGGATTTAACTAATATCAGTAAAATTGAACGTGTTAATAAAGAAGTAGCTATTGTCACTATTCCCAGAGACCCTGTTACAGGTAATATACCCAGAGATCTAAGTACTAGAGTAAAACTTCTTGAAAAATCTGTAAATATTGTTAAAAAGAAGGGTTTTGAGAAAGTTTTTGCAGACGCTGTTTTAGAGCCTTATGGACAATTCTTCTCTTCTCTCTTAGCCTACTACACGTTTAAACATAGAAATCCGCAAATACCACTACTAGCGAGTATTGGAAATGTAACAGAACTCATAGATGCTGATAGTGTTGGTGTAAATGCATCCATAGTAATGATAGCACAAGAAGTCGGCGTGAGTATAGTATTAGTTGTAGAGAGTAGTGTTGAGACTCAGGGCTTAACACTTGAGGTGAAAATAGCTTCACAAATGGCTACATTAGCTCACTATAAGAATTCCCCTCCAAAAAACCTTGGAGTATCTCTACTAGTATTAAAAGATAAAAAGAAATATGATGTAGAATTTGAGAGAGAATACGATATTACCGTAGAAGCTGTTGAAGAAGAAAAGCCTCATACCCTAGACCCGCTAGGAATATTTAAAATTAGAGTTAATCATGAGCTCAAATGCATAGAGGCTTTATACATAGGTAGAAAAGGAAGAATTCTAATTAGGGGTAAAAGTGCCAAAGCCTTACAAAACAAGATCCTCGAGTTAGAGCTAATTTCACAACTTTCACACGCAATGTATCTCGGTAGAGAATTAGCAAAAGCTGAAATAGCACTACAACTAGGCAAAAACTACATTCAGGAAAAACCACTCTTCATAAAACCTAAATACATTAAACTTTAATCTAATAACCAAATAAAGCTTTAAGCAGGTTATGCCCTTGTTTCATAATATTATTAGCCTTTAAGAGGTTTACTCTTCACACTCGATGCCAATCCCTCTTATCATTAAAAGAAACATTTAAATTTCTAATTGTCAACTCTACGTTAAACTCATAGGCTTTTCATCATATTACTTTTGAACTGCAGTAATCAATGTGAAAAAGCCGCAATGGCCGATCTCTTTTAAAAGAATATTTGCAGAGGTCTTTATTTGAATTTAAGTTTAAGGTACAAGTAGATATATCATTGACGCTGAAATTGTTATTAATGCAGCAAATACTATATCGGTTTTCTTGAGTTTTAGATCTCTGTAAAAAGTTCTTTTACTACAATATCCAAATCCTCTAAGTTCAAGCGCTTCTGCGAGATCTCTTGCTCTTAGTAGTGAGCAGACAAAAGCGGGTATTAGTATAGCATTGAGTTTTCTAAGTCTTTCTCTTATACCTCCTTTTTCTAGTTCAAGTCCTCTAGATCTTTGTGAGTCATAAATATCACTTAACTCGTTAAATACTAGAGGTATAAACCTCACTGTTATGATCAGGGTGTAGAGGTATGTATATTTAAAACCCACTTTTACAAGAGCGTGTACAAACTCGTGTGGTGTAGTAGATAATGCTATAGTTGTCATAGTAACAGCGACTACGGCAACTCTCATGAATACTTTAACTTGTTCTAAAGTAGCTTCTCTAAGAGTTCCTCCGCCAAAAGCGACTGTGAAAATTATTACGAAAATAGCAGTGAAGATCATGAATGGTGTAAGGCCTATGAGAATGTAGAGAGTTTTTCTATAAATTCTTGGATATAGAGATGCTAAGACAAATGTAAAAACTAAGATTATCAATAGCTTTAAAATACTACTCGTAGAGATCATGATGAAAGTTATAAGTAAATATAGGAGTTTTATTCTAGGGTCGAGGTTGTGATAGAAACTCACAGCTTCTTCGTATATTAAAGCACTTTGTAAATGCTTTATAATACCTTTTTCAAGAGACATTATAACACCTCTTCAAATATTCTGCAAATTCATAGCTGTTCAAAGACCTAATAGATCTCTCTAAGCCGAGGAGTTTTACTAATTCAACTATTTGTGGAGGTATGATATGAGAGTCTTTGAGTATATCCACATTATAGAATACTTCTCTAGGACTACCACTAGCTATTACTTCTCCATTAGCCATAACAACGATCCTTGTGAGAGGAGCTAAAGCCAAGAATTCTACATCATGTGATACAATAATAACTGTTTTCTTCTTTTCAATAATTTTAGTGAGTATTTTTAATAGCTCTAATTTGAGAGAATAATCTATACCGGCTGTAGGTTCATCTAACACTATAATAGGGGGTTCATAAGCTACTATAGACGCTATAGCTAGTCTCCTCTGCTCGCCAATGGAGAGTTCATATGGAGATCTCTCGGCGTAGTCTTCAAGGCCAAATATTTTTAACACTTCTAAAGCTCGATCGATACAGTTCTTGCAGCCGAAATTGTTTAGTGTAAAAAGAACTTCACGTAAAACAGTTTTTTCAAAGAACTGGTGAAGAGGATTTTGAAATACTATTCCTACATTTCTCGCTAATTCAGCTACAGTGTTGAATTTAGTGTCTTTTCCGAATACTAATACCCTACCTCTCCATGGCTTTAAAAGCCCATTGAAATGTTTTATTAAAGTAGTTTTACCTGCACCATTTGCACCAATTATAGCTATGAATTCCCCTCGAAAGATCTCTAAATTAACACCTCTCAAAGCTATTCTACCATCTGGATATTTATACCATAAGTCTTCAATGAAAATAACACGATCAGACTTGTGTGCAGTATAATCATCATAACTACTACTAAGAGAACTACTAGTACAAATACCATTACTATTTACTATATCTCTTGTCAATATTTCAATGACACTAGAATCTACATGTAGAGGTATAGGGCTCTTATTGAGTTCTTTAAACAACCTAGATATAGGTGGTACTTCAACACCTATTTCTAATAATTTATTAATAGCTAATGTTGGTTTTCCATCGAATAGAATTCTCTTGTTTAATACTACAATTCTATCTGCATACTTAGCGAGCTCAGATAATCTATGTTCAACAATTATTACAGTAATTCCTTTATCTTTACAGAGCTTATAGAGGGTTGAAATGAGTTCTCGAGCTCCTTGAGGATCGAGGTGTGCTAAAGGCTCATCTAGTATAAGTATTTTTGAGTTTAATGCTAATGCGCTAGCTATAACAACTTTTTGTATTTCACCACTAGATAGTGTATGTGTAAGTCTTCTTCTGAGGTGTTCTATTCCTAGGGCTTTAATAGCTTCATTAACTCTCCCGCGAATATCTTCAGGGCTGTATAAGAGGTTTTCAAGAGTAAAAGCTATTTCCTCTTCGACAACAATATTGACTACTTGGTTTTCAGGATTTTGTATTACAACTCCTACATTATTTACAATAGCTCTAAATCCTTTTTCAACTACATTTACACCATCTACTAAGACTTCTCCGTGAAGTACACCTCCATATATGTGTGGTATAAGTCCTAGAATTATTCTCACTAGGGTTGATTTTCCACCTCCAGAAGGCCCTGCAATAACTAAGAATTCTCCTCTATTAACTTCAAGTGATATATTTTCAAGTGCAGGTGTATTTGATGATGGATAAAAATATGTTACATTTTTTAAAACTATAGTTTTTTTCACGAAGATATTACTCCCTCCTATATAGGTGTCTTATATGTAGATTTTCAGCTAGTCCAGGAACTCTTGAAATAGCCTCTATGAGTGTAAAAGCGATTATAAATGCTACTAGGCTCTCTACGATATATGTAATGAGATAGTAGAGTGGTGATATAAGATATAGGTTTCTAACAACACTAATTTTAGTAATACCAAATATTCCTTGATAAACCTGTGGAAATGCGAATATTACACAGCCAAATGCCTTATCAAACTCTCTACTAGTAAACATTAATATATATAATGCTGTGAAATAATATGGACCTTTAATTTTTCTACGTAGCAACCATATAGTTACTGGTATGAGTATTAAGGCAGCTATTTTATCATAAAATGCTACGAGGTAAACGTACCAATAATCTACTACTGGGTTAAATGGTGGTGTAAACATAGCTATAATTAACATAATTATCATTATAACTACGGGAATTCTCCACTTCTTCTCAGTTAAAAACCCTGCTGTGAGTGCTGAGAGAGGTGCTGCTGGTATAAATGGAAGCGAGTAAATACTAGGTGTAGTTAGGAATTTTAAGACATTTCCTATAAGTACAGCACTAAAACCAGGTATAGGTCCTAGTAAAATCCCTAAGACTGGTGAAAGTGATGCTCCAATCTCCATTTTCCCACCTGTTCCAATAATGGGGACTCCGGGTAAGAATAATAGCATATAGTAGATTGCTGCACCTATAGCTGTATATGCCACTACATAGACCATTCTAGGTCTATACTTAGACATCTAGTTTCCCCTGTAACATGTTACATAAGAAAAAAGTATATTTTTCAGAGTTTATAAATATTTTTTCAATTATTAGGGGTTTTTACTCGATGATTACACAGAACTCGGCATTTAAAGAGTTACATCCATATGTAATACTATTACCTACTGGTATTGGTGAGAAAGTACAGTATATTATGACGTTGTTCTCTTCGCCAGTTACTATTGAGGTGTTAAGGCTTTTTGAATGGGATAGGGAGATTTGTCAAAAAGATATTATTATGTCGCTTAGTCATCACTCTAATAAGACTGTTCTAAGCTCAATTAGAAAACTTGTCTCAATTAATTTACTAGAGGAAGTAGAGAGGATTGAGATTAGAGGTAATCGTAGAGTTAAAGTAAAGTGTTATAAGTTAACAGATACTGGTAAGTGGTACAATATATTATTCAAGGACGTTGATGAACTAGATAGTAGGGTAATCAGAGATGCTGTGACAAGTTTATCAGTAATGTTTATGGCTAAAATACTACCTTTTTCAGAGTATTTAAAAATAGGTTTTATAGATTTCATTAATCAAGTAGTGAGTAGTGCTATTAAAAGTGCAGCTAAGACAAAGAGACACCGTGAATATGAATTAGTAGTATTCGGCTCTCTAGCTTTAGACGTCTACTTAAAACCTGAGGTGAAAATGTGTTCTGGTGGTTCAGGCGCTAATGTAGCTGTGGCAGCATCTAGTTTGGGGTTAAAAACGCTTTTTATAAGTAGAGTTCCCGCTAATACTATTGGATCATATCTATTAGCTGAGTTGATCAGCGAAAACGTCGATGTTAGTTTAGTTGAGTTAAGTCGAGATGTCGAATTACCAGTATGCGTCATACTAGACCCACTTGAACCAACACAGGTAAAGTGTAAAATACAAGTAGATGTGAGATTTCTACCAGTAATACATAGAATTACAGATGAGATAATTCAAGCTAGTAATATTTCACGATCAATATATTTAGGAGAAGGTATTTGTAAAACACACTTAGAACTACTAGGTAGAGTTAATAGAGATAATAAGATAATAGTGTTCCGTCCACATAAAATAACCCTAGAACAATACTTTGACGAGTTCATGTCTATAATACAATACTCACCAATTCTAATTTTAAATGAGGAAAAAGAACGCATATTGAAGAGTAAAGGGCTTGAAGTACCTGGGGAATTATTTAAAGTAGGTGTTGAAGAATTAATTGTAACAAGAGGCTCGAGGGGTGCAATATTATATATAAGGGGTAAAGAACCCAAAATTTTTACTCCACCATTAGTAAACACTGTTAATACCATAGGCGCGGGCGATGCTTTTTCAGCATCACTAATATACCACTTATTAAAAGGTGTTAATATTGAAGAGGCCGTGAAAAAATCTGTCTACCTATCAGCACTATCAACAACACAACCTCTATCTAGGAAACACTTGGGTTTCCCGTAATTAAGTCATTAAACGCCGCTCTCTTTAGAATTTAAACTCCTCTATATAATCCTGAGGAGAAATCTTTAGATTGTTTTCACATAGTAGGGAGAGGTCTTTTTAGTGAAATTTGAGCTTTATTAATTCTACCTATATCTCTAAGTATTACAGGGTGAGTTTATGACGTTTAAGCTTGGAGAAGTTGTTATTGAAGATACTTTTGCAGAAGCTTTTCCTATGTATGCTACACGGCTATTAATAACGGCTTCTACGAGGAGGTGGGCTTATATTGCAGCGTTAAAAGCTACGGGTTTTGGTACTTCGGTGATTGCTTCTCCAGGGGAGTGTGATATTGAGGCTCTCGTAGCTCCAAATATAACCCCTGATCAAAGGCCTGGCGCATATATACAAATATATCATAGTGATCTAGCTAGTTTAAAACTAGTTACTCTAACACGCGTGGGGCAGTGTATTTTAACATGTCCAACAACGGCGTTATTTGATGGTCTACCTAAAATTAAGAGAAAAATGAGTATAGGTAAGGCTATTGCAAAATTTGGAGATGGATTTGAGAGAGAAGATGTTCTCTATGGGAGGAGGGTTTGGAGAATTCCTGTTATGGAGGGGGAGTTTATAATTGAAGAATCTGTTGGAGTATTGAGAAGTGTAGCTGGCGGTAATATTTTAATATTAGCTAAGAGTCAAGAGGCTGGTTTAGAAGCAGCTGAGAGAGCTGTTAAAGCGATTAAGAAATATGTTAGAGGTGTTATTACACCTTTCCCCGGAGGTATAGTTAGATCTGGGTCTAAAGTAGGCTCTCTAAAATATCCAAAGTTAAGAGCAACAACTAATCACCTGTATTGTCCAACTCTCAGAGGAGTTGTAAAAGATAGTAAAATACCTGAAGGTGTGAGTTCTGTTTATGAAATTGTTATTAATGGTTTAAGAAAAGAATATGTATTAAGAGCTATGGGTGTAGCAATTAAAGCAGCTGTACAAGTACCTGGAGTAGTAATGATTTCTGCCGGTAATTATGGGGGTAAACTAGGACCATATCACCTCTACTTGAAAGAGGCTCTAGAAGTAGTTAAAGATGTTGATGTTAAATTAGATTAGAGTCTCTAATGAGGGATTATGCTTTGAGCGAAGTGAAACTTGAAAGTAAGAAATTATTTGTCTTAAACACTGGGAGATCTCTAATGCAAGGTATTAGCATGGAGGCTGAGAGTAAGTGGAGTAAGAAGTATTTTGATGCTGTAGCAATTGTAGAGATGAATCCAAGCGATATATCAGATCTTGGTATAAAAGATCGTGTTAAAATCTATAATGAACACGGTGTAGTTGTTTTAAGAGTAAAACCAAATAATAATATTCCTAGAGGGCAAGTATTTATACCCATGGGTCCCTGGGCTAATCTACTAACAGATCCTAATACTGATGCAACCGGCATGCCTTATTTAAAGGGTGTTAAAGTTTTTATTGAATCTACTGATGAGCCTTTAACTACACTAGTAGATGTACTTAAATTACTTAGAGCAAAAAACCTAGAGATCTACATGGAAGATATACCACTTAAAACGGGAGAGAAGAGAGTAGTAGAAAACGTGGTATGCCCCTTCTGTGGAGATCTATGTGATCACCTCACTATAGAAGTCGATGGTAATAAGATAGTGAAGAATACAGGAGGATGTGCTATATCATCTGCAAAGTTCCTAAATTATCATAGACATAGAATTTTAAAGCCATATATTAGAGAGGGAGGTAAGCTTGTTGAAGTAGATTTAGATAGGGCCTTAGATAGGGCAGCAGAGATCTTAGTGAACGCGAAGTATCCATTAATATTTGGATTATCTAGTACTGATGTAGAAGCTAATAGATATGCTATTGAGCTTGCAGAATTACTACATGGTGTAGTAGATAATACTTCAGTCTTTTGTCATGGTCCTACAGCTCTCGCGGTTCAAGAGGTGGGTGCTGTTAGATTTACATTTGCAGTGGCAATTCACTTAGCTGACTTAGTTATATTTTGGGGTTGTAATCCACTAGAGGCTCATCCAAACCACTTCTCTAGAATAGTTCTTCGAGAGGGGCGATTTGTTAGAGGTAGGAGAGAAAGGAAAGTTGTAGTTGTTGATACGAGGAGAACTCCGACGGCGAGTTCAGCTGATCTATATATACAAGTTGAGCCTGGTAGAGATTATGAGTTATTAACAGCTTTAAGAATGGCTATTAGAGATCTCGAGATCGAGGCTCCTGTCATAGCTGGTGTACCTAGAGAAAAAGTCCTTGAGTTAGCTGAAATGATGAAGACAGCGAGATATGGTGTAATATTCTTCGGCTTAGGATTAACAATGACTGGTGCTAAGTATAGGAATATAGTTGCTGCAATAAAACTTGTTCAAGAGCTTAATGAGTGGACGAAATTTGGTTTAATACCTATGAGAGGACACTATAATGTCACCGGGGCGAATCAGGTATCATTGTGGACTACAGATTACCCTTACGCAGTTGACTATGCTAGGGGGTTTCCAAGAATGATTATTGGAGTAACGAGTGCTACCGACCTATTAGCTAATGGTGATGTAGATGCTGTATTAGTTATCGCTAGTGATCCTGTAGCTCATTTCCCCAGAAAAGCGGTTGAACATTTGTCTAAAATACCCGTTATAGTTATTGATGCTAAGTGGTCTCTGACTACAGCGTTTGCAGACGTTGTAATACCTGGAGCACTAGTTGGAATAGAGTGTGAGGGTACGGCTTATAGAATGGATGAAGTGCCTATTCGATTAAAGAAAATTGTTGAATTACCACCTGGAATTCTACCTGATTCAGAGGTGTTGGGGAGATTAGTTGAGAGAGTTAGAGTTAAATTAGGTGTGAAATATGAGTGAGATTTTAATTAAAAACGGCTTTGTATATGATCCCATCAATGGGATTAATGGTGAAATACTCGATATTGGAGTAAAAGACGGTAAAATAGTTGATCCTTCGCAAATAGATCTTAGTAAGGCATTAGTAATAGATGCTAAAGGTAAAATTGTGATGCCTGGAGGAATAGATATACATAGCCATATAGCTGGACCTAAAGTTAATATTGGTAGGCTTATGAGGCCGGAGGATCATTATTTAACTAATAAACCACATAAATTACCCTATCGTAGAGCTGAGACAGGTTTAACTGTACCAAATGTTTTTAGAATAGGATATGATTATGCGAGAATGGGCTATACGCTAGTAGTAGAGCCAGCAACACCGCCAATTAAAACTAGACATACTCATGAAGAACTAAATGATATACCCATAATAGATAAGGCTGCATTTGTACTAGTTGATTCTAATTGGTTAGCTCTAGATTTGATTATTGAGGGTTTAAGAGAACTACTTGCTGCATATTTAGCCTGGTTACTCTATACTACTAAAACATTTGCATTAAAACTAGTTGATCCAGGCTCAGATGTCACCTGGGTTTTAAGGGGTAGGGGGGTAGATGTAGATGAACAGATCCCTGTTTACAATATTACTCCGAGAGATATAGTTAGAGAGATAGGTAATGCTTCTCAACTATTAAACTTACCTCACAAAATGCATATTCACTGTAATAGGCTTGGTTATCCAGGCAATTATTTAACAACTCTAAAGACCATAGGTGTAATTAAGGATATTTTACGAGTGAGTGAAACTCCGGTTTTACATGTAACTCACGTACAGTTCACGGGATATAAGGGTGATAGTTGGGCGACTCTTGAGAGTGGTGGTGAAGATATAGCTGGAGCTGTGAAGGCGAATCCATATGTAACACTAGATTTAGGGCAAGTTATACTTGGAAGGCCTGCTACAACAATGACTGCAGATGCCCCCTTCGAATATGTATTATATCATTTAACAAGGTGGAAGTGGGCTAATGCAGATACAGAAGTTGAAACTGCAGCTGGTATTGTACCTTATAAGTATAAGAAACGTAGTTATGTAAATACGATTCAATGGGCTATAGGATTAGAAGTTGCACTTTTAACAGGTGATCCTTGGAGGGTGATTCCAACAACAGATCATCCTAATGCAGGGCCATTTAAAGACTACCCTATAATGTTTTCATGGCTTATTAGTAAGAAAGCTCGTGAAGACATGATGAAAGAGGTTAATCAACGTGCATTGAAGAAGACGACTTTACCATCAATAGATGTAGAGTTTTCTCTATATGACATAGCAATTATGACGAGGGCTGCTCCAGCTAAATTACTCGGCTTAGATCGATTTAAGGGTCATTTAGGAGTAGGAGCAGATGCTGATATAGCTATTTATGATTTAAACCCGAGAGAGGTGGATTTAAGTAGAGATTACGAGAAATTCATTAAGGCGTTTAAGAGAGCGTGGTTGGTAATTAAGAGTGGAGAAATAGTTGTTAAAGAAGGAGAGGTAGTTAAAACCATATATGGGAGTACATATTATGTTGAACCAGAGATACCTAGTGAGTTGAAGAGAGATCTAGATAGCTTCCTCAAAAAGAAGTTTAAAGAGTATTACTCAATAACTCTAGACTCCTTACTTATAAGAGAATATGAGTTAAGACGAGCTGTAAAGATCCCTATTACTACTAGGATTAAGGGGTGAGATATGTGTCTACTGTAACATACTCCTTATATCTTAAAAGTAAACCTACAGTTTTAATTGATGTTAGACATTTAACACCTGATGAGTTTGCTGGCAAAGAGTTATCTAGTATAAAGAGTATAGTTGTATGGGAGGGGGGGAAGAAAACCTATTTATCTGAATTATTTGACATAAAGGGACCTGAAAAAGCGCCAGGGGATCCAGGGTTAATAACAATTACTTTTGAAACAGGTTCTAGTAAACTATGCTATATTGGCTACAAGATGAGTAAAGGTAAGATAATTGTAAAGGGGGATGCTGGTCACTTAGTAGGTTATAAAATGAAGGGGGGTAGTATAGTAGTTGAGGGGAATGCTAGGGATTATGTTGGAGTTAAAATGAGAGATGGCACTATTGAGATCCATGGTAATGTAGGTCACAGGCTAGGTGGAAAATTACTTGGGGAAAAGCCTGGTAAGGGTATGAAGGGCGGTACTATTATAGTTCACGGTAATGCAGGTTCTGAAGTAGGAGTTGGAATGGAGAAGGGGTTAATAATTATTCATGGTAATGCCGGTAACTTAGTAGGATCAGATATGATTGGGGGTAGTGTAGTTGTGAGAGGGAATTGTGGTCTATATCCGGGTGCTGGGATGAGTGGTGGGAGAGTTATAGTGGGTGGTAGAGTAAACGCTATTTTACCGAGTTTTTACGCTGATTCAATGACACCTTCAATTTCAGTTAGGGGTGTTAAATTTGATAAGCCATTTATGGTGTTTATTGGAGACGTAGTCGTAGGTGGTAGAGGGCTTCTATATATATCATATAATGATAATAAAGAGATACTAGAGTATTATAAGTCTTTAATTGAAGAGGTGAGTGTAGAGATATGACATTGTCGATGAATAAATTAGCAGTTAAATTAATTAATGAAATGCTTACGAGGGAAAAGGAGTTAAAAATTACGAGTACAAAGATAGCTGGGGCAACAGTAATTGATGCTGGTGTAAAAGCTACTTCGAGTTTTGAAGCGGGTATTTATGTATCTAAGATATGTTTAGGGGGATTAGCAAGTGTAGCTATTACAAGTTATAAGATCAAGGAGTATTATGTGCCAGCTGTAGAGGTCTCTACAGATTACCCTGTAGAGGCGTGTATGGCTTCGCAATTGGCTGGGTGGAGAATTAGTGTTAAAGATTTCTTTGCCAATGGTAGTGGCCCTGCTAGAGCATTAGCTAAGAAGCCTAAGAAGTTATTTGAGAAGATTGGGTATAGTGAAGAGTCTGATGAAGCAGTTCTAGTTTTAGAAACTGAGAAATACCCTGATGAAGAAGTAGTTAGATATATTAGTAGTGAAGTGAGAGTTAAACCTGAAAACTTATACTTAATAATGGTCTCACCCGCTAGTACTGCTGGAACTGTGCAAGTTAGTGCGAGAATAGTAGAGACAGGGTTGTTTAAACTATATACATTAGAATTTGACTTAAAGAGTATACTATATGGTTATGGAGTATGTCCAATTGCACCACTACATATCAGCCCATTGAAAATGGCCGGTAGATCAAATGATATGTTACTATATGGAGGAGTAACATATTATATTGTAGATTACCCTGATGATGTAAAATTAAGTGAATATGTAAATAAAGTACCTAGTTTAGCTTCAAAAGACTATGGTAAATCCTTCACAGAACTAGTTGACCAATATGGGTGGGACTTCTTATATAAAGTTGACCCATCAATATTTGCACCTGCACTTGTAGTTGTCAATAATATTAGGAGTGGACGTACATTTACCTCTGGTAAAATAAATTACGATATTCTTGAAAAAGCATTAACTAGTTAATTTTTAACTCTTAGCTTTACTTATCACGTATTTTGATATTTCTACAGCTATATCTATGTCTGGATGAGCGCTTTGTAGACCATGCCATCCTGGTTGACTATTAACTTCAAGGACATACATATCTTCTCTCGTCTTAATAATATCTACTCCTGCAATTTCGCATTCAAGAGTTTTTGCAGCTTTAATAGCTAATTCTTCAACTTCTGGCTCTAATTTCTTTATAGGTATTGGGGATCCTCCTCTTGCAATATTTGTTTTCCAAGATCCTCTAGGAGCTCTCCTAATCATAGCTGCTAATACTCTATAGCCGAGGACAAATACGCGGATATCCATGCCTCCGTGTTCAATGTATTCTTGGAGGTAGATAGTGTGTCTAGTGAATTGTAGAGATCTCAGGATTTCCCACATTACATCGCGATCGCCTAGAATAAATCTAGTTGACCCATGACCCCTAGATCCAAACATAGGCTTTAATACAATAAATTTAGAGCCTAAGAGTTCAATATTTCTAAGTGCTAAACTTGAACGCTCAGTTACAATAGTTTTTGGTACTGGTACTCCATGTTGTTTAAGCGTATATAGTGATCTAAACTTATCAACACATTTCTCAATAGCTGATGGCCTATTAAAAACAGGAACACCCTGCTCCTCTAGAGCGTAGAGTAGGTCTACTCTATAAATAGCTTGATCAAGACTAACTCTACCAAATGGTCTAACAATAATAGCTGAGATATCCCTAGTAATATCAACATCGCCTACAAATGCCTTAAAACCATCACTACTTATAAAAGAAACAATATCTCTAAATCTAAAACAAAATGGCCTATGACCCAGCGACTCAATAGCCCTAGTAAGCTCTCGAGAAGCCCAACCATTCGGATTCCTAGTCAATATCCCTATAATCAAGACAAATACACCTAAAACTAAGACCTTATAACAATACTTCACAATGTAATCTTGTTGAAAAGAGATTAATAGCTATAA
>Ga0272445_1000435_pt1 | contig 39329 bp, 41 predicted proteins | sample YNPCB0031_FD_194404 | JGI IMG/M metagenome (GOLD analysis project Ga0272445, IMG submission 194404) | Hot spring sediment microbial communities from Yellowstone National Park, WY, United States - YNP-CB-003-1 | ecosystem: Environmental > Aquatic > Thermal springs > Hot (42-90C) > Sediment... | reverse complement strand
GCCCATGCCTTAAAGAGAGGCATGGGATGGGGGAGATGTGAGCCCCCCGAACCAGCAGATGAGGAGATAGGCGCAAAGCCTACTCTAAACGCTGGAAGCTCCCGACTTTAGTCGTGGAGTAGCTCACAAGTGAGGGCAAAGTTTAGGTGAGAGTAACGCATACATTTAAGGTTGTTAGAGGAGTTTAAATGTCTGAGAAAGAAACCGTAGAAAAGGTCAAGGATAGGCAGGGGCTTTTCGCAAAGATTCAAAACATTTTTGGTTTGGGCTACGCTACGAGGGAGGATTTGCGGGAAATTGACAAGAAGCTCCGCGACTTATACTATGCTGATTTCAAGAGCATACGTCACAAGTGGGAGGAAATTTATCTTGCCGCTTTGAACGCTGGAAAGGCCACCGACGACTTCAAAAAAGTTATCCAAATTATTGACCGGGTTGGCGAGAAGGTTCACCGTGCCGATTATGGTTATGCTGGTTTAATGGACCGCAAGGGAAGCATTCGCGAAAAAGAACTGGCTCGCGTTTTAAACTATGATAAGGCTTTAAGCGACGAAATCCAAGGCATTGTAAAGGCTGTGGACGAACTTTACAACAATGCTCAAGCTGGGAATTGGGTGGACGCTGCCGCAAAGGCACAGCGCATTAAATCCTTAATACTTGGTTTTGAGTCTAAATGGGATGAGCGTGAAAGACAGTTTAGACCTTTGGAGGTTTAGGTTGCATGCCCGTAATCGAACGTGTCGCGTGGGATAATGCTGGACCAGAAGACATAGCGTACCGTTTTCCGAAGCTTACGCTTAAGTATGGAAGCCAAGTCATTGTGAAGGAAAACCAGTGGGCAGTGTTTTTCCGAGACGGGAAAGCCTACGACGTTTTTGGCCCTGGAAGGCACACTATAACAAGCAGTAATATTCCACTTTTAACTGGCGCCTTGAAGGCTTTGGGGATTATAGGCGACATTTTCGACTGTGAAGTAGTTTTCGTCAGCAATAGCCAGTTCCGGGCGAACTTTGGCGGAAAAGCCTATTCCGCACCAAGCGGCGACATAAAATATCAGGCAGAGATTGGCTTTTATGGTTATCTGCTTTACAAGGTTGAAGACCCAAAGCTTTTCGTTGTGGAGTTTTTCGGCAACCGTGGCGCGAGCACTTCCCGAGACGTAGAAAACTACATTAGGGGATTCATAAACGAGCGCATAATCAGCGAGTTTGGACGCCACGACATTTTTGAAGTTGTGAAGAACGCAGACGCCACTACGGATAAGGTTGCCCTAAAAATAAGCGATGAAGCCGCAAGGATAGGCTTAAAGGTGATTGACTGCGTTTTCGAAGGCATAAACATACCTGAAGAGGCTAGAAGGTTTGCTTCTGGAATGGGCACCCAAGCCATGATGATGCAGTACATGAAGGAAACTGCTGGCGAACTCAAGGGAAGCGAAGGCGGAGGCGCAGCAGCCGCTGGACTAGGCGCGGGCATAGGTTTAACAATGCCGTTTTTGATGGCGCAGCAGATGCAGCAAGCTCAAGCAGCCCAAGCTCAACAATTTGTCATATGCCCCAACTGTGGAGCTAAAAACCCCGTTGGAATGAAGTTCTGTGGACAATGCGGCTCAAGCTTGGCGCCGCCGACGAAAGTTAAATGTCCAAAATGTGGAGCCGAAAACCCGGCGGGAATGAAGTTCTGTGGTCAATGTGGCTCGCCCCTAACCCAAGCCGGCACAGAAACTATATGCCCAAACTGCGGTGCAAAAAACCCGCCTGGCATGAAGTTCTGCGGAAACTGCGGAACAAAACTTGGCTAAAAACGGCTCATTCCCTCTTTATCTAGCCCTCAACAACCAGTGGAGAGCCGCATTTCCAGCAAAATTTCATGTTTGAAGGCATGGAGAAACCACATTTTAGACAACTAGTAAATTGCGGCGGATGTAATGCTTCGCCGCAGTGCCAGCAAAACATGTTTTCGATGCTGTTTCTGCCACCACATTTTAAACAAACGATCAATTGCCTAACTGGCTTTAAAGGCAACCAAAAAGTCTTAAACATGCACTGCGCCATGGTTAAGCCTAAAGCGAAACCCAAACCGGCTGAGAAAGCCTCGCTGACAATAGACCTATTCAACATGCAATATCTCCAGTGAATCTCTGTTCTTTATGGGGAATAAGCTTTGCTGTGGTAAGGCTTTAGACCTATTTCAGCAAAATATTAAAGGGGATTGCAAACGGGTCTAAAGGGTTTATGGCTTATCGTATTAAGTGGTTATCCGGGTTCAGGAAAAACTATGCTGGCGAGAAGGCTTGTTGCCGATTATCCTCTCCTAGCCCGTATAGGGGTTGACGAGTTGAGGGAAATGTTTTTCAACGAAGCTTACCCATGCCGCGATGAATTTTTAGTTTATTCCATGATTGCTGAAATGCGGGACCTTCTCCTCAAAAAGGGCTATAGCGTTGTGATAGACTCAACCGCCCCGGACAATGTAACCCGCGAGTTTCTTTTAACATCAAAGGTTTCACCCATTAACAGCCTACTTGTAGTTTTCACCGTTGATAGAGAGGTCTTGGTTGAGCGAAGCCTTGAACGGTTCGGCACTTCAAGCCCTATAAACGCCTATGACAAACGTTGGGAAAACCCTAAAGGAGGAATAGCCATATTCAAGTTTAAAAGCAATACACCCGAGGAGTTTGAAGCCTACTACGCCAGACTGAGGGAGCTTCTGGAAAGCGAAACTCACCCCTTCAAACCAGAATTTCAACAGAGGCTCCTAACATTAAACGAGATAAGAAGCGCTTTCCGGGAGTTTCTTAGGAAACGCTTAAAACAAAGCAGTCCAGCCTGACAGAATCCCTAAATTTTTATGTCAACTTAGGATAATTGTTAATATATAGGAGGAAAAGTGTTGGAAGCCTACATTTTAGTTAACACTGAGCCAGGCATGATCTGGGAGGTGGCTGAAGCAGTGTCAAAAATTGATGGGGTTAAGATGGCACATGCAGTTACCGGACAGTTCGACGTTGCTGCTTTCGTAGTGTTCGCCAAAGTTGAGGAACTTGGAAGAATAATTGAGAAAGTTCAACAGATTAAAGGGGTGCGAAGAACCCAAACCTTGATTGCTGTTCCACAACCCGTGAGAAAATAACCCAATTTTAGATAAGCCCGATCCATTCGCCCAGCGCCTCGCCAAGATATGCCAAAACCGTGAAAACAGCAAGTCTAGGCATGAAACTTAAAACTAGGAACGTTTGTATCCGCGCCTTCAAAAGCCCGCACACCAACGCGAGCAACTCCACCGGCAGTATGGGAATAGCTCCAAACACAACGTAGAGAATCCAGCCCCATCGATTCCAGAGGGCTGTCACAGCTTCAAACTCCTCAACCCCCATCTTCTTTACAAGAAAAGGTCTCCCGAGATTACAAGCCAAAAAATAATTTATCGTCATCCCAATTGTAAACCCGACTGCGGCAGTGAACGCCAACAAAGCAGGATCTAACCCAAAAGAAGCGGCAGCCACCACAAGGGCTGGGCTTCCAAGAGGTACAACGGTGCCAGCCAAAATCGTTGCAAAGAACACTCCAACAAACCCATACTCTCTAACAAAGTTTTTAGATTCCAGAAAAAGTTGCATTTTGCCAACTCCAAAAGTTTTAAAGAAAAAGATCAAAATCAAACCGATAGCAAGGAACGTTAATCCAACAATTAGAGATGATTTAACCCAAGAGATTTTCAATACGCTTGGTTTTTGGCTAGCGGTGTTCAATAGAATGTTTCCCCCTTTATAGGATTAGCTTCTACAACCTTGTTTGATGGACGTTAAAACCTAAAAAGTTATTTCTAAACAAGCCATGAAACAATGGTCAAGAAATGGTCGTTAGTAGTTCCAGAAGATTTTGTCTAACTTAAGCGTCAGATACCGACTTATTCCTTATTGGCAAGATTTATTTCTATCAGAAATTCCTAGTAATGTACGTGGTGTGATTTATGGAGAAAATTGAGGTTATAGGAATGATAGTTGCAGTTTCCCTGTTAGGCGCGGCTGGCAACATACTCTTTAAAATTGGAACTAACAAGTGGGGTTCGATACCTCCTCAGCGTTTTCTAGACCTTTCCTTCGCCATTCAATACTTTTTCACACCTTCAATCTTCTTAGCATTAGTAATACTATTCTTGGGGAGATTTTTGACAGGAAGCCCTCTGTCGGTTCTGGGCGTAACGCAAGTCTTTGTCGCCATAACAGTCTTGACCCTCGTGTTTACCTTAGCGTTGGAGACGTTGATCCTCAAGCAAAGATATGACCTTTGGACTTATGTTGGCATAATTATAGGATTAGCCTCTATAGCGTTAATTTTACGAGGAACATCAGCGTCGACTGTTTAGTACATGGTCGTGGAACATGAAATTTGTTCTAATATCCCCGCAGCCCATTGATGAGGAAAAGCCGTCACGCAAATTTACAGCTAAAAGAGCTCTAACCCTATTTTTAACATGGAGCATCATAATCCTCGTTTTAAGCTCCCTTATAGTCAATACTTTGCACATAAACGAAAGCGAAGAGGCGTATAAAGCTAAAGTGGAGAGCCTCCTTAAAGAAGCCGTTAAAGTTTTTGAGGCTATTAGGGGCTTCCCGCTTGAAACGGTAACTGTGGAAGTTATCACTATTGAATGGGCGAAGGAAAATTGGGGAAAAGCCTACGCAGAGCCAGATATCGCTAATATACGTAGGGAGGAAACGATCTACAAGGCTTTGTTTATGATTTCGGAAAGTGAAAGCCTATATGAGGCCAAAGTTGAATGGTGGGGCATGGTGATTTCCGCGGTTTGGATGAATAAAATCTACGTTGTTAGGGAGTACTTTAACCCTTCAGACAAGTTTAACGCCATGAAAATTCTCATACACGAGCTTACTCACATAATGCAAAGCAACTTTTCCGTTCCCTATACGCCAACATTTGATGGAGAAAAAGCAAGAGCAGCCTTGATTGAGGGGGACGCTCGCCTAATGGAGGAAGCTTACATAAACGAAATCTGGAAAAAAGCCGTTAAACTGCCCTTCGCCACAGTAAAAGCTTGCGAGGCATACCCTGAAATTTCTTTTTATGGCAGCGAACCCTGCGCGCTTCCCAAGTCCATTTCGCGCCTAAACTATTTTCCCTACGAGTACGGCTTGAAGTTCGTGAAAGCACTTTATTCGAGGGGAGGATGGGAAACTGTTAACCAAGCCTATTTGAACCCTCCAACCACAACAGAGCAGATAATACATCCAGAGAAATATTTGGCCAACGAGACGTATAAAGAAACTAAATCGCCAACAATAAATGAGGAAGGCTGGCAGGTTTTGAAAAACGAGAGGTTTGGTGAGTATTTCATATTTGTTATGCTAGCTGAATGGATTCCGGATGAAGAAGCTTCAAAAGCCGCAGAAGGATGGGGTGGAGACAACTTCACCTATTACGTGAAAGGTGATAACTACCTCTTTACATGGAATATCACATGGGATTCAGCGGCTGACGCTTCAGAATTTTTCGAAGCGTTTAAGAAAATGATGAGGAAGGTTGAAGCGAAGGAAGAAGACCAAAACTTGTGGGGTAAACATGGCAGGTATCTATCATTAATTATGGAAGGAGACTCAACCATCATTATAAGCTCCGACGATAAGACGTTGGTACAGAACATCGTGGCCGAGCTAGCGTTCTCTGCAGGTTAAGTCCAGTTAATGTAGCTGAAATTCTGAAGAAAGCGTTTCTCAACGGAAATGGAAATTGAAAAATTTTGACGCCAGAATCCTTTGGTCCTTCTTGTCTTTGGCGGGTTTTATAATATACCTTGTAATAAACTATCAAGTTACAGGAAACTTTCTTGCATTTATGGAAATTCAGAGGGAACACTGGTGTGAAACTTTCGATCCATTGCTAGGTCTTGAAAGAGCATGGCATTGGGCTATTGATGCTTCCTTCCCTGACAATTTAATGCTTGGAGTCGCCCAACTGGCGTTCGCTGCCTTAGGCTTATTAGGTATAATAATTGGCTTTATTCGACGCCTTCGCCTTTCATACAACACGTACATGTTTTTGCCTGGGTCATGAGTGTGTCGATGAGTTGGTGGATAAGTATTCCACGTTACATGCTTGTTCTTTTCCCGCTTTTCATTATTCTCGGCGTTTTTGGCCGCAGAAAAGTGTTTAACTATGTGGCTGCCCCCATTTCATTGGCGTTTTTGTGCTTCTTTACAGTTTTGTTTTCAAAAGGTTCTTGGGCGTTTTAAAATCACCAACTGCGCTAGGCCTTAAAAGCGTTCACTTGAAGACTTGCATGCATAAGAGTTAAAACCCATGAAGCTTAAAATTCAAATAAAACAACCATGGTTGGAGATTATGCCATGAATATTGACAAGCTGGACTTAGCAACCATTGTCGTGTTGTCCGTTGTATTTTTCTCCATTGCTGTTTGGAACCTCGGTTTAACCAGCGTACCCCTCAGCACTTGGACCCCTTCAAAAGATGAAAGTTTCTACATAGATTTTGGCAGTTCAAAAAACATTAGCGCTGTATATTTTCTGCTCAAAGGCGGTGAAATCGACGTTAGGGTTTACACGGGCTCTCCGGAAAAATGGAGCGGAGGAATATCTGTATCCCTAAGCGGCTATTACTGTTGGAGAAGGATAGACCTCAACTGTGAAACCAGATTTGTAAGATTCCTTTTTACTTCATCTAACGGAGAAATTGCAGAAATAACAGCGCTAAGTAAGATGGGAGAAAAAATCGTAATAGACAATATTCGAAGCGAAAAGAATGAAGATGAAAACCTTGCCAATTTGATAGACGAACAGGAAAAAGTTGAATGTCCACCCACATACGTTTCTGAAACATACTTCGACGAAATTTATTATGTGAGAGCCGCTGAAGACTACATAAACTTTAGAGAACCCTATGAGTGGACGCATCCTCCCTTGGGAAAGCTGATAATAACCGCTTCAATATTGATTTTCGGCTACAATCCCTTTGGATGGCGGGTTATGGGGGTAATTTTTGCGACGTTGATGATACCAGTAATCTACATTTTTGGAAAGAACCTTTTTGGAACGCGGATAGGGGCATTTACGTCGGCTTTCCTCCTAATGTTCGATTTTATGCATTTCACCATGGGAAGAATCGCAACCGTTGACACCTACGTTGTTTTCTTTTCCCTTACATCACATTTCTTCTTTTTCATATATCTCCAAAACTTGTTGAAAAGAGGGTGGAAAACATCCACACTTCCCCTGTTTTTGGCGGTTTTGTTTTTTGCTTTTGGCTTTTCAACGAAATGGTACGCCCTATATGGGTTCATTGGACAAATTTTCATCCTTTTATTACTTAGAATTAGGGACGTTGTGGCCATAAATGATGACTGGGTTATGCGGGTTAAGACCTTTTGCAGCCATCCACTTTCCAAGTTTTTGGCTTTTTTAGTGGTTGCAGCGGTTATTTATCTGCTCACTTTCGTCCCCCACTTGTTAATGGGCCGCACTTTAATGGATGTTTATAACCTTCAAATTTCCATGTATGCCTACCATTCTAAGCTTGCAGCTACACATCCGTTCTCATCACCATGGTGGGCTTGGCCCATCATTTGGAGCCCATGGCACAGAGTGCCAGTATGGTTTTACGTTTCATATCTACCCGGGGACATGGTTTCAACAATTGTGTCGTTGGGCAATCCGGCTGTTTGGTGGGTTGGCCTCGTATCAACCATCAGCCTGATTGGAGAAACTATTAGAAAAAGGGATAATACATGCGGGTTTGTTGTGACAATATTCCTTTTCCAATGGCTTCCATACGCGTTTATTTCGAGATGCCTTTTCCTTTACCACTTCTACATCAATGTCCCACTTATGATCCTTGCAACGGCATACTTCTCGAATAAAGCTTGGGGATTCCGATGGGGGAAAACACTGTGGATCGGCTACCTAATTGTTGTGGCGGTTCTGTTTGCGCTCTTTTATCCTGTAATCTCCGGTAGCCCTACACCACGCTGGTGGCGAGACCATTTAAGATGGTTCAACTGGTGGTTCTAATTGAAAAAGGCTGGTGTAAACTTAGAAAAAGTCGAGGTTTCCATGGTTTTCCCAGCATACAACGAGGCTAACAGGTTAGAAACAGCTGTGGAAAAAACCATTCAAGCCTTGTCAGAAATAGCAAGCTCTTATGAGATAATAATTGCTGAGGACGGAAGCACGGATGGAACCGACAAGATTGCGTTGCAACTTTCAAAGAAATACCCAAATGTTAAACATATGCACAGCGATGAACGCCTTGGAAGAGGTCTCGCTCTAAAAAAGGCTTTCACAATCTCTAGAGGTGAAATCTTGGCGTTCATGGACGTGGACTTGGCCACCGACATTAAACACCTCAAAACACTCATAGAATCAATCAGAGAGGGTTACGATATTGCCATAGGGTCAAGGATGCTCCCCCAAAGTAAGGTTGAAAGAGAATTGACCAGAAAAATAGCCTCAAAAATGTACAACTTAATGGTACGCGTGTTTCTAGGCTCAAAAATCCGGGACCACCAGTGCGGTTTCAAAGCATTCAAAAGAGATGTAATCCTAAAAATCCTAAAAGAGACCTGTGCCACCCACTGGTTCTGGGACACAGAAATCCTTGTTAGAGCCTCCCGCATGGGCTGCAAAATAAAAGAAATCCCAGTAGAATGGAAAAGTGGGAAAGAAACAAGGGTGCATCTATTCATGGATTCAATCATGATGGCAAACCAACTGCTCAAACTCTGGAGGAATTTAAAAAGGGAAAAATTTCAATGAAAAACACTTAGCAAACATAAAAATTTGTCGGGCCAAGCGCTTATGCTTAAGGCCTAGGCTTGCAGGACGATCAAGCATCTTTAAGCACTTTTCAGCTCACAACTCGAAATGAAGGAGACGTCTTGAACCGAAAGATTGGTGGGGCTGCCCGGATTTGAACCGGGGTCCGGAGAGCCCAAGTCTCCTAGCCTGGACCAAGCTAGCCGACAGCCCCAGCAATTTCAAGAAGTAAAAATTTGAATGGAATAGTTTAAATGTTTCTCCATTAAGAAAATTGTCTTGATAGCATTTAGCGTCTTCTAACAGAACACTGCAAAACTTTCGGGCAGACTAGGCACTCGTCTGGAATTGGCATATCCTTTGGAATAGAATTTAAAAACCCAAAGTAATAGGCACATTTAGCTGGCGAATCGAAAACCTTCGGATAATCTGTAGATTTAACACCTACAATTTTCATGTTCTCCACAACAATGTCAATTTTCGACATGCAGTAGGGACAAGCATAATACGTTTGCCGCGGTATAGTAGAGTTGTCCGTCAAAACAGCTGGCTTGTCAAATGTTTTACCGCATCCCTTATAAGGGCACTTGAGCTTTTCCTCGTGGCGATGGAACAGTGGAGGCGACATGGGGCTTTCCCTTTTTGTATGTTTCAACTGGATCTGTAATATTAATACTTAATAAATATTTCTGTCTATTTGAACAACAAAAATACTGTTCGCCGCTGGTCACTAAAGATAAAATATAATTTGCTGAAGATAACAGAAAAATAAGGAAAATAAAGAAGAATGGTTTATGTTTTTGGTTTTCTTCTAGTCCTGGCTATCAAGTAGCCTAGTATTATAATTATTATGATTATTGCTACGGCTATTAGTAGAATTGTTTGCTCTGTTGTTAGTCCAGCTGACGGTGCAGGAGTAGGTGTTGGGGATGGACTTGGGCTTGGTGAAACGCCTGGGCTGGGAGACGGGCTTGGAGATGGACTTGGAGACGGCGGCGTCCAACCAACAGGAGTAAGCTCATTCACTATTAATGGCCTCATTGGTTGTGGATATCCGAATGCACCTGTTTTGGTTGAATGTTCAAAGTTCCAATTGGTAAATCTGTCTGTCCTGTAAACAAATATAAACATTGGATAGAACACTATGCAAATTGTCGGTACATAATCTTTGTATATTTTGATCATTTGTTTGACGTCCTCCACTAAGTCTGTGTAGTTTAATCTTCGGAGGGCGCTGCGGGCAAAGTCGCTTATTTGGGCAGCAACCTCAGGCTCAGTCTCGTTAAAGCCTGTTGCCATCACCTGTGCAAAACCCACAGGAGGCAACAAGTAAGAATAAACCTGATTATACCATGGCTCCGGATACTCACCGTACGTTCCCTCGGCGAAGCCCCAATCTTTAGTCGGGGCAAGGAATTCGGCTACGAAGAAGTCCATTATCGCCAGTGGCTGGTATGTATGTATTTCTATTCCTATCTCCCTTAAGTTGTCAATTATGTACTCAGAAGTTCTGAGTCTCACAGCCGTCAAGGGAGCACTTTGCACGATGAACTTGTAGCTTAGTCTTGTTCCGTTTGGTGTTACGCGTATGCCGTCTGGGCCTTTTGTGAATCCTAAACTGTCAAGTATTGCGTTGGCTTCGGCGATGCGTTCTTCATGGGTTTTACCCCAGCCAAGCCAAGCAGCCTCCTCAACAAAAAACTCCGGACAAGCCGCAAAATTAACTAGGCATCTGTTGCCTGGTACACCATAACCCATGAAGTAGTTTTGAGCTATTTCCACTTTGTCTATGGCCAAGTCTATGGCTTGCCGGACCTCTTTCATGTTCAGCGGATAAAGCCTAGTGTTGATGGCTAAGACTTCTGTTGCAACAGGCTGAGGGAAAGTCCAAATGCCTATGTTAGGCTTTCCTACAACCTGTGCCAAAAGGTTAAAGGGATACGCGCAGACCACGTCGACATCGCCTCTCTGAATAATAAGCGGATACAATGACTCCTCAGCGTAATAGATCATCATAACCCCGTCTATTTTAGGCATGTTTTCCGTCTTCCAGTAGTCTGGCCTCTTTCTGAAGTACCACCATTCACTCGGCTTATATGAATCATACAAGAAGGGCCCAGACGTGACATGCTTGCTCGGATCATTTATAAATTCGTAGGCTAATGGATCTTTAAGATTTTCCCATATGTGAGCGGGCCTAACAAGAGTGCCGCCGAAATCGGCGTACCATCTCGCCCATGGCTGAGTTGTGATAAACTCAACAGTATAGTTGTCGACAGCTCTAACTTCTTCAAGGATCCCCTGCAAAGTTACTGGAAACGCATAGGTGAAGGTCTGGTTCCATGTAACTTCAACGTCATGCGCCGTGACTGGCTTTCCGTCGCTCCACCTTGCTCTTTTATCTATATAAAAGACATATCTTGTGCCGTTGTCAAGAATTTCCCAACGCTCAGCCAGCCACGGTACTAGACTACCATTGAACAAGTTCAAGATTAAAGGCTCGTAAAGCAGGTTGGCGAACCATACAGCCTGACAGATATCACGCTGCGACTGCAGTGGGTTAAATGAGGACACTATGCAGTTCATTTCAATTCGCAGTATGTTTTGTTGTTCTGCCTGCACTAACGTTCCAGGGGCCAGCGATGCAACGAGCGTTGCTAGCGCCAAAAGAAGAGCGAAAGAGTATTTTGCAAATTTTCTATACTCCATAATTTTTCCCTCACAATTTTTTCGAGTTTAACTATTTAAAATTAGCGCCCGCAACGAAGTTGTCGGCTAATTTATGATTGGGTCTTAGTGGTTTGAGAGTTAGTTTCTGTCGCTTTTGATTTTTCTTTATGCTGTTTTCACGTGGAGATTTCTTGTTGTTTGGTGTAGCGCCTACGGGGTCGAAGGGAACGTTTTTGAATAATGTGCATAGCTGCGTAGCGTACTTCAGAACCCTCGGCGGCGAAAGACCTAAAGCCTGAAGGTGGTCGAGGAACCTCAGCAAAAGCCCTCCATGCTCAAGTTTCGAAAGCCTGCGCCTGGCAGCCTCAAGCCTCCTGGTACACTCATACACGTCCGTCATTTCAAGAGCATTAAATCCTGAGATCTTAAAAATCGCGTCTATGGAAAGGGCTCCAGAACTAGAGGTGTTGGAGCCTCGGCCGGGCTTCGATCCCGGGACCTGCGGCTTACGAGGCCGCTGCTCTACCAGGCTGAGCTACCGAGGCTCAGTAACCATATTCATTAAAGGTATTTTGTAGATTTGGCTGCTTTTAAGATGTTCGGAGGATTAGGAATGTTGAGCGAAATCTTTTAATAGTATAGTTGTTACTATACTATTTTTTGGTCACTATGTGTGGAGAAACTTCTTTAAAGCGTGGTTATTGGCTTTCTATTTTCGGTGGTTTGTTGTTTGCCTTGTCATCCCTTTTTGAGGCTACTTATGTTCTTTATTTGTCCGGTTACTTGTTTCTTCAAAAGGTTGAGCTTGCATTCAATGTGAGAATGTTTTTAAGTTTATGCATTTTCTTGGGTTTAAGTGCTGCCACACTGGCTTTTGTTGGCGCCTATTTCCAGTGGAGGGGTTTCACTCGTTTGGGTGGATTTTCCGGTGCTTTTGCTTCTGTTTTGGCGTTGTTTAATGTTATGGTGCCATTCGTTTATGGTTTTGAAGTCTACCCAACTTTTGCTTTGGGAACTTTTTTGGGTGTATGCCTTATCGCTGCTGGTGTTGAGTTGGCTAGTTCTGTTTTGGGGGCGAGGTGGCGTGGTCCACTGTTAACTAGTAAAGAGGCTGCGGTTGTAGCTGTGCTGTCAGCTGTTTACGCCGCTTTAATAATTGTGTTGAAGGTTCCATCGCCCACAGGCGGATATACACATATTGGCGACCTGATTGTTTTTGCGGCAGCGTTGCTTTTTGGATGCAGAGTTGGCAGTCTCGTTGGGGTCGTTGGGGCTGTGGCTGCAGACTTTTATGTGGGTTATGAGCGTTGGTTTGTCTCAATACTAGCCCATGGCCTCGAGGGTTTAATTCCGGGGCTTGCAAAGGGAAAACCTATTGTTGTTCAGGCTGTTGCATGTGTTGTTGGTGGTTTCCTAATGGCTACAACGTATTTCGTAATAAACGTGTTTATAAAAGGGTATCCAGCCGCAATAATCTCCTACGTGCGGGACTTGTTTGTGCAGGCTGGCATATCCATAATCGTGGGTTTAGCCGTTGTTAAGGCTGTTAAAAGCGCTATTCCTCAGCTTCGATAACCTTTTTGCAGAATGTTTAAGAACTGCCTAAGGCTTCGCTATTTTCAGCAAGAGCAAAGGTGTGAAATTTTGCAGACGTTGCGAGATCTGGGTGAAAGAAGGGTTATAGCCCTTATTCTTAAGCATTTGGACGAGATGCCCCAGATGCCCATCCCTTTCGGTGATGATGTTTCAGCCTACCCCGTGAACGGCGACGAGCTTTTTGTTTTGAAAACAGACATGCTGGTTGGCAAGACAGACGTGCCTAAAGGCATGAGTTTGTGGCAGGCTGCCCGCAAAGCAGTTGTTATGAATGTGAGCGATTTTGCCGCCAAAGGCGTGAAGCCCCTAGCAGCCCTTGTATCCTTGGGCCTGCCAAACAACATCACTGGGAAAGAGCTTGAAGAAATTGCTGAAGGCTTGAAGGTAGGAGCCCGAGAGTACGGCGTGTATATTTTAGGCGGGGATACCAACGAGGCTTCAGACTTTATAATAAGCATTTCAATGTTTGGCGTTGCCAAAAAAGATGCTTTAATGTTGCGGAGCGGAGCAAAGCCAAACGATGTGGTAGCGGTCACGGACTTTTTTGGAAAAACTTCCGCAGGGTTAAAAATCCTGTTGGAGGGGTTTAAAGCATCCGAGGATGTTCGCAGTGTGCTTTTGGAGGCTGTTTTAATGCCAAAAGCCCGATTAAACGAGGGCTTAGCCCTAAGCGCAAGTGGTGCGGTTACCGCCGCCATAGATTCAAGCGATGGATTGGCATGGAGCCTCCACGAAATTGCAAAGGCAAGCGGCGTAGGCTTTATCATTGATAATGTTCCAGTGGCATCTGAAGTTGTCAAATTTGCCGAGTTGAATGGTTTGGATCCAGTTGAGCTTGCTCTGTATGGCGGTGAAGAGTACGAGCTTGTTTTAACCATAAACCCCAATCTTTGGAGCGAGGCAGAAAAAGCCGTGAAACAAGCTGGCGGAACTCTGATTAAGATTGGAAAGGCTACAGCTCAAAAACGAGTTTTTTTAGAGTTTAAGGGCGAAAAACGGGTTATAAAGCCCGTAGGTTGGGAGCACTTCCGAAGGCGCTAGAAATGACTGGCATGCCTAACTCTCCAACGGTTCGGGAATCATCCTTCTACGAAAAGCTTGCCGGAGGCAAAGTTAAATGCATTCTTTGTGAGAGAAGGTGTGAAATATCGGAGGGGCAGCTTGGCTACTGTAAGACAAGGAAAAATTTTGGCGGAAAGCTTTACACGCTCGTTTATGGGGATATAAGCGCCATTGAAAGCCGCCCAATAGAAATAAAACCATTCTTCCACTACTGGCCAGGCTCCAAAGCCTTGACCTTCTCTACATGGTCGTGCAACTTTGACTGCGTCTGGTGCCAGAACTTTCACCTGTCAAAGGCTTACCCAAAACCTGAGAAAGCGGTCTACCTTCCACCGGAGAAAGTTGTCAAATGGGCTCTTGAAAGCGGGGATGCCGGCTTATGTGCAAGTTTCCAAGAGCCCACACTTTTGGCCGACTGGGTTGTTGAAGTATTCAAGATTGGCAAGCGCATGGGGATTAAATACTGCTGTTTTGTTTCGAATGGTTACATGACCCTTGAAGCTTTAAAAACCCTTTATTATGCGGGGTTAGACGGGCTTAAGGTTGACGTCAAAGGCGACGCTGAAACCTACAAGCGGTATTGTGGCGGGGCTGACGTGGAAAAAGTTTGGAGAAACATTAGGGAAGCCAAACTTTTAGGCTTACATGTCGAAATCGTGAACCTTGTGGTTAGCGGGGTCAACGACGACGAAAACACGTTAAACTGGGTTATTGAACAGCATTTAGAAAACGTTGGACCTGAAACCCCCATTCACTTTACCCGCTATTTCCCAGCCTACAAGTTCCACAATCCACCCACAAAAATCGAAACTTTAGAGAAAGCCTACATGTTGGCAAAGAAGGCTGGAGTACTTTATCCCTACATTGGAAACGTGGCTGGACATCGCTACGAGAACACCTACTGCCCCAAATGTGGAAAAATGCTCATAAAACGTTATGGCTATTACGTTTTAGAATACAATGTGACCGTTGAAAATAAGTGTCCAAACTGTGGGGCAGAAATTCCCATTACTGGAAGATATTTGGGGAAGCGGTTTTAGGGTTCATGTTTTTCTTTTTAGGGTTTCCCTAAGCCTAAAATATGTGGCGGCGCCTATACCTCTACCTACAGCTGAAACCAAGTAGACTATTTGCAAGCCCAAAACCAGACCGTAGTGGCCGATGGCCAAGTCTGAGAGATAGCCGCCTATCAACGAACCAAAGAATGTAACGGTGCCTATTAGGAGGTTGTAGATGGCTGTAAAGCTTCCACGATGCATTTCCGGCGTAACGTCTAGCAAGTATGTTGTTGCAGATGCTTGTTCGAAGGCTGCGACGGCGCCCCAAAAAGCTCCGATGCCTATTATGATGTAAATATTTGGCGAGAAAGCATAAGCCAACGGAACAGTGACGAAACTGAACCGAACAAACAGCAGCAATGGTTTTCTGCCAACAGTATCTGCAAACTTTCCAGCCCATCTTATGAAAATTATGGTGAACACCCCCTGCACCACAGATAGCATCGCTATCTCCAGCATTGAGGCGCCTAAAACCCTGACTTGAGTTATGGCGAAAAGCGGCCACGCAATCGACATGAAAAAAGTGAAAGTGGCACTACAAACGCAGTATCTAACAAAGTCTTGGGATTTTTCCGCAAGCCTAAAGGCAGCGAATAAATCTGCCGTGAATGTTTTCTCCGGCTTTTTGTTTAGTTTTTTCTCTTTTACCCTAAACATTATGATGGATGATGTTAGCCCGCATAATGTTGCAACTATCACGGGGACTATGAGCTGTTGTCGAAGGGTTCCGCCTACCTGCACCATTATCATTCCAGAAATTAGAGTGGCTGCTATGTTGCCTACCGAAGCCCACATGTTTATAGCGGCGTTGGCTCTTCCAAGACGTCGTGGCGGCACTAAATCACCTATCAAGGCGATCCAGGCAGGCGTGGCCATCGAACCTAAAAACGCTTGTATGGCAATTAACAACACCAGCTGGCTTGCAGAGTTTAAAAACAACAGAGGAACCCAAAGTAGAGCCACAATTAAACCGCCGAAGATGATGAAGGGAACTCTTCGCCCAAGTCTGTCGCTTAGCCTCCCCCAGAAAAACTGCATAACATTGTTTGAGATGTTGCTGACTGACTGAAGCCAACCCATTTCCGAGGAGGAGGCGCCCAACTCTTTAACAGCGTAAGGTCCAACAAACGGGTTTATCATTCCAGAACTCAGAGAGTTAACTACTGAACGGATATAAATCGCTTTTAGCTCCTCTGAATTTTCGCTTGGCTTGTCATATCTTTTCATTAAGGTCTTGCTTTTGCAAGCAATTTACACCATGGTTTAAAAGAAGCTTAAAAATCAAACGGTCAAGTTAAAAAGCTCCATCCATAAAAAGAAAAGGAAGCTATACCATTAAAAAGTTGTCGGGTTTAATGTCGCGTTCTATTTTTGTTAAGGAAAATTTATATGTGTGGATTTTTGATTCTATTTCAATCTCGTTTCAAAGTTCAGATTTTTGGGCGAGAAATCTATTTCTTGGTTTTTCTTTTTCGCGCGGTTTTCTTTACGATGGTGACTGTTGGCTCTTCGTTTATATGTCTTATTTGGGCGTTTGGGTATAGGCGTTTAATATCTCTCCTTATTTTGGCTGAGTCAACATTTCCATAGGTTTTCACGTCAATTATTGGGTTGCCTTCATCATCATACGTTAGGGAAACAGTGTACCCCGAACCTATCTCAATTTTTGCCGGCTCCAAAATGAAGCCCCAGTCCTCCGGAAGGCTTAGTTCAATGGAGCTTGAGGCTTCACGTTTCTGTTTTTTATCAACCATGGCCAACCACTGCTAAAAGAAGGGGGAGGAGGAGCTTAAAGAAGTTGCTATTTATAAATAATGATTGGTTTTTCAGTCTGTGAAACCTAGTGGACCATAAGCCTTTCTTCATACTTTTTCAAGTATTCGGCGGCTTCTGTCACGTCCATGAATAGGTCGTCGACGCGCTGCACGTCTTCAACTGTAACCTTGTCTTTGTTGAGGGTTTTTGCGTTTTGGGCTGCTAAGCTTAAGAGTTGAACGGCATACCGCATAGAACTTTTTGCTCCAACCTCGGCGAGCTTCTCCAAAGCCTCCGGCTCAATTTTGATCTTCTCTTCAGCAGCGCGGATTCTGAGGATCTCCTTTATACTTTCAATGTCGTAGGGTTCTGTGGCAATTATGACAGCGCGGTCTATAAGGTCAAGCGGGAAACCTAGTGGGCTTTTTATGTCTGTTCCCCGGATGCGGGCAACACCACGGTTCGTGGCGAGAATTATTATTGGAACAAGCTCGCTTTCCATGGCTCTGCTGAGAAAACTGAAGGCTTCCAAGTCTAAGAGGTGGGCGTCGTCGATGAAGAGCACACCTGGATGTATGAAGGCTTTTCCACCATCCACCCATTCTTTCACTTGCTGGTCAACAGCCATCCGCACTTCGGTGTCAATTTCCTTGGACTCGGAACCGCCAAAGAACAGGGAGAAAAGTCCTCCTGAACGTTGCCTCGCGTTAAGCTCGTCCAAATCTGCCAGCGTAAGCATGTAAACGAACTCTTTCTCTTTTAGGACTTTGCCACTAGGACGGGGAATCTTTCGCCTAGTGTCCACGTCGTAGGTTTTGCCCTTTTGGCTTTCCAAGCACAGTCCAAGGTTGACGACTCTGCCAGTTTCAGCGTCTATCTGGATTACATGCCCCTCAGAAATGCCTTCAGCAATTATTTGCTGGGCTATGGAGGCGCCAGCCTCAATAGTTTTCTCCTCCTCTTTCGTCTTTAAAGTTAGCCTCACACTTTCCGGGATCTTCTGATATGGGTTGTATGGGTGTGGCGCCGTTCGAATATCGACCATGGTGACCTCGCCCTCATAGACTTTCCGCATTTCATGAATTTCAACGCCGATGCATTTTCTAATGGCTTCTATGAGGACTTCTGTTTTCTTCCGCTCAGTGCTGTAGATTTCACTGCCGCTCATCTGGATAAAGGGCACATTCTCGCCTAACTCCTTGGAAATTGCCACAGCGATGGCTGTTTTACCGGTGCCGGGAGGCCCAGCCAGGATTATGCATTTTCCGCTAAGCTTGCCCTCCTTAATCATTTTGACAACTAGACCAGCGGCTTCTCTAGCTTTCTCCTGTCCAACCATTCCATCCTTGATTTTAACAGCCTTCAAGTTTTCGTCCAGTCCCAAACCTTTAATGTGGGTGTGGGCGCCAATACGTTCAAACCTCGACACGGGGGTGGTTGGTAACTCTCGGATGGTTGCCATTTAACCGCCTCCAACCATAGGGGGTTTAAAATACCCGATAACAACAAGTTTAAACCGAAAAGCGCAAAAATAAAAATCTACCGCTTAGCCAGCCAAGTTTTTGGTGAAACCAAAAACGTGAAATACGCCAAATGGGCATAAAAGTGTGGGGTAAGTTGTACCTTGAGTACTTCTGAGGCACCGCCTACCCCACAACCGCCGCCACCCGAAGCAACTTCTCAAAAACCCTATGAAAGAAAGTTTTCTTTCCCTCAGAGAATTTTCAAGGTCTTAGTTTCGCCAAGGGAGGGCATGGAAGACGTGGCCTTAGCCCCCTCTTATGGCGAAGTTTTCGGGATATTAGCTATCCAAATGTTTGCTTCGTTTGTGATTATTGCCCTTGTCTTTTCAAAGATTCAGTTTGTAGGAGTGCCACCCACTGTTTGGATCATTTTAACATTTGCCTCAGCCATAGGAGTTGTTTTTGCCTACGGTTTTCTTGTCGCTATTTGGTTGATAGAGTCAGCCATCGTGAAATTCGCCTGTAATAAGGTTAGTGTTGGGACCTAAAAACCGCCGCGTCAATCACAGGGTACACCTATTTAGTTAACATACTTTTGAGCATTATTTCAATGATTGTTTTTTGGCATTTTATTCCATCAATAGTAATCAACGTTAAGAACCTAGAATTAACGCAAAAGACCATAGCTACTCTTAAAGCCAGCTTAACTGGCTTTGGCTTTGTTTGCTGCCCGTTTCGCTTTTCGGCATTATTTGGAAGTCCCATCTTGGGGGCTTGGGAGTTAATTTTGGGACTGGAGGGAAGCGCCCGCAAAAGCTGGGTTTCACGGTTTTCTTCTGCATAGGTCTGGTTGGATTGCTGATTTCGGTTATATCAAACATTTTAGGGTAAACTTAGGGACATCTCTTTTCTATCGAGGATGTAGTTTAAGATGGAGATGCATGTAGCTGCCAAATAGGGTTTTCTTCCAAGAGAAATTTTTTCTCCATATCGCAGTGCGTAGGCCTCCGCTTTTTTGGGCAAGCCCACGTGATCCCCCAGGACAAAAACTGGGTTTTCGCCTATATTGACTTCGCTTATGTCTTTTCCACCCTCCTCTAAAACGTAGATCTGGGATTTTTCGGCTTTCATTTTCAAAAGGGCTTCGAAGCTGAGTTTTTCGGTGGAAACTCCTGGATGGGTTTTACCCGCCAAAACATTTTTCAAAATGTTTGTCCAAGTCTGCTGGTCTGTTCTAACATCGTGAAGCGTTGCTCCATCAACCTTCAAATGCACTGGTGGCGATGGTGGACCGTTCAGTACTACGTGGAAAACCACGTCTTTTCGGATGGCATGCGACAAGAATAAGCTTGCAACGGCGCACTCGTAAACTATGTCTAAGCGTCCAGCATCATGGAGGTTTGTCCACTTCGCGTCTGTTCGTCCTAAACGCGAGTAAAGAATGAACTCTCGCATCGCACTTTCCCAAACTTAAGCTGTTTTATGCTGCTTTCCTTATTTCTAGGATTTCTTGGTAAAGCTCTTTTAGGATTTCGTTGTAGTCGGCTTTCCCCTGCTCCACCAAATCCATCAACGATTCAAGCCTTCGCGTCGTTTCTTCGGAAGTGTAGTTTCCAAAGTTTTGGCGCAGATACATGTAAACTCTAAAGCCTAGCGGTGTGCTGATAAGCCTACCCTTCCGTTCGACAGCGTAATTTCTTTCAAGGATTGTGAAAACTATTTTCGCATATGTGCTTGGTCTCCCTACGCCTTTTTCCCTCATTAAAGCGATTATTTCGCCCTGTGTGTAGGGTCTGGCAGCTGGCACTGTTAGAAGCCTTGCAAAGGTTATGGTGTATTCACCTTCCTCAACGGGGTTCACGGTTTTTATTGGCAAAACCACGTTGAAGCCTTCAGAAACTATGCTGACGGGATTTTCCATGTAGGCTTCGTTTCCATCCACCAAAACTTTGAACTTCTGGTAGAGAAGCCTAACCTCCCTCATTTGGCTTGCAATAAACCGCTTAAATATTAAGTTGTAGAGTTGGAAATGGTCTACGGTCAGCCTTTTCGGGAAGCGCAGAAGCCCAAGCGATATTAGATTTTTCAGTCTCTCAACGTCTATGGCTCTTGTCGGTCTTATGCACTCGTGGGCGCCTTCCACGGCGTATCTGCGGGGAACAAAGAGGGACTGATACCTTTCCTGGATGTATTCTTTGGCTACGCCTATTCCGACAGTCGAGACGGTTGTGGCATCCGTTCTGTGGTACGTGCAAAGACCCATCTCGAACAAGTCTTGGGCAATCATCATAGTTTTCGTTGCCGGAAAACCAAGTTTCGCCGAGGCATCTCTAAGCAACGTGTCCGTTGTGTACGGCGGAGGCGGGTTCAACAAGCGTTCTTCGGTTACCAGGTCCGCTATTCTTGCTTTAATGCTCCTCAGTTGTTCTTCAAGTTGTTGAGATGGAAATGGCAAATTTGGGTTTTCGATTGAAACTTTTAAGCCGTTTGAAAGCACAGCGGACAAAATCTTCTTTTTCTTTCTCGATTCGTTTACTTGCTCTATTATCCAACCCAAAACTGGCGTTTGAACTCTTCCAGCAGACAACCGATAGTTCCGGAAGCGTTGCCAAAGCTTCTGGCTGAGTTCGAACCCTATCCAGCGGTCTTCGATGCGACGGACAAGTTGGGCTTCCACCATTTTGAGGTTGATTTCCCGCCGTTCTTTTATAGCTTGGAGGAAAGCCTTTTTGGTTATTTCATGGAACTCCAGTCTTTCAATGCGCCTATTCATGGGGTAAAGTGAACAGTAAACGTCGTAGGCTATTTTCTCCCCCTCAATGTCCGGATCTGTGGCAACGAAAACGCAGTTAACTTCGAGGGCGATTTTCCTCATAGCCTTGACAAGCTCTTTTTTCGAGTAGTAGTCTTGACTTTTGCATTTGGGACAAAAATCAAGCCCAGCGAACTGTTCGCCGCACTTCCGACATTTCTTAATGAAGTCATATATGGGCGTGAAGCGTCCATCTTCAACTTTGACGCCGTGGAAACCCTCGTTTAAAACGAGGTCGTAAATGTGCCCCATGCTTGCCACGATGTTGAGCACATATTCGCCAGCGCTTACCTCAAAAACTGTTATATTCTCAATTTTCCTTTTGAATGGTCTACCGAAAAATCTTGAAATTGTCCTTGCCTTTGTTGGAGATTCGACTACAAGCAAAGCCGTTTTGATGAAGTCTTTAAGCCTCTTCGAGATTTTACCTTCACGTATCTCCATAATTATTCGTCGGTCTTCGTCTATGCCTTTGAACCATCTTTCAACAGCCTTTAAACTAAATTTGAGTGGTGAAAATTCGCCGAGCATGAACTCTAACTGTTTCTTAAGCGAGTAAAACGCCTTTTCATCATCTATCAAAATGAAGCTTGCGCCTCGAGTTATGCCGCCGGCAAACATTCTGGAGGCTCTTCCAGAAGCCTGAACATAAGCCACTGGGTCCGCCACAACCAAGAAGAATTCGCTATTCCTCTGTTTTAGGGAGACCTCTCTGCTTTTAGATATTGCCTCAATAACTTTTGGCGTTATAGCCTCCCTTAAAAAGCCTCTTGTCTCTGATACTATATCTTTAACATATCCGTCGAAGCCTTCCAGCTGAACGTCTTTTTCCAACGCGTCTCTAACCTTTTCAACGGTTTCTCTGCTAACTGGCACAACTCTGCGAAGCATGTTGATTAATTGGCTTGCTTTTTCCTGCATTTTCGGCTCTAAAAACTCTCTGACGTTTTTAAGAAGTGTGAGAAGCTTAACTGGGTTGTACTCGTCCCAGCTCAGCCTAATCTCCATTCTTGGAACGCCCGTAAAAATTACATATCGAATTCTTTCTGGAAGATCTATGCCTCTCGCCAATGGGCTTCTGAAGCTTGCAACTCCTATAAGGGCATCGTATTCGCCGTTCTGGAACTTTTCCAGCATTTCCTCATCCATTTTCATGTAGGCATAGGCTTTAACTCCGTTGAAGTTCAAGAAAGCGCTGAGTTTGGCCACATAATCCCTTCCGAAAACAGACGGAACAAAGACGAGGCAGCCGCCACCAAACCTTTGGATGAGCGATAGAACATGTTGTTCTGGGCTGTCTTCAGCTGGCAAATAGTAGTCTTTGATGTTTCTTAGGAATTCGGGTTTAAAGCCTATCTGAAAGTTTAGAAGTTCCTCGAAAAGCTTTATCCGTTTAGTTCTCCTGGCCTTAACCGTCGCCCCCGAAACCACAAGCAAGCCTATCTTGTTTTGAAGTTTATACCCTTCGATCTGGTGTCGGAGCCTCTCTATCTCCCTTAAGACTTGTTCGGATGGTTTTCCCATTCTTTTTAGACGGCTTGCCTCCCTCTGCAACTCTATTATTCGAAAGGCTGCGGTTATTATCTCGTCGCTGAAACCCAAAAGCTTCATGACTTTGTCTATGTTTTTAGGAGATTTAAGGAAGGAGTCCACATCATCCACAAAAACGAAATCGAAGGCTTTAGCTTCAAAAACGTCGAAGCGGTTAATCAAAAACCTCTCAGTTGTAACTAAGATTTCAAACTCGCCCCTCGCCACCTTTTCTAGGACTTCCCTCCTCTCCGAGTCACTCATGCCAGCATGATAGCAAAGCGTTCTAGACTTGACGCTAAGCCTTTCTGAAAAAACGTTAAGCCTTTCCACAACCTGTTGGACAAGAAGCGCTGTCGGCACAATAATGTAGCTTCTTTTACCGTTAACCGCAAAGTACAGAGCTGAAACCGTTCCCAAAACTGTTTTTCCAACACCTGTTGGCGCCACTATGGAAAAGCTGTTGTTTAAAAGGATTCTCCTAGCCCAAGTCTCCTGAAGGGACCACATCCTTTGCCCTACAGCCTTCCTGAAGAAAAGCGAGAACTCTCCAAGCTTTTGGTGGAATGCGAAAACTTCTTCAGCGAAATAGAGTTTACCTTTCTCCCTCAAAATTTTTAAAAGCTGCCCCCAGCTTTTTACGGCTTCGGCTTTTCCCACACATTTTTCACAGACCCCAAGTTGAAGAAGCCTCTCATCCGAAATTGAACCTTCACAATTCACGCATAGACCGTAATAGATTCCCCGCATTCTCAACACCTAACTTTAGGTGGGTGGTGGACCGGGCGGGATTTGAACCCGCGACCTCCCGAGTGCGAGTCGGGCGTTCATACCAGCTGAACTACCGGCCCCTCTAAGGCTCGGGAGTATGCCCCCTCGTCATCACTTGTCGGCGAAGAGAGGAGGAATCCTCATCGCCATGCCAAAAGATAGAAACATGGGTTTTAAAAGCCTTTACTATAGGTTTGTAAGGTATGCGAGTGTGAGCGGTCTAGAAAAGTTTTTATAGAACTGCAATTCAAAAGTGCTTTGTCCTTGTAAACTATCTAGGTAGCCTCCTGGAGGTTTCTAGATGAGTGACCGTGTTGATGTTGGAATTCCCGGAATGAACGAGATATTGAATGGCGGCTTACCTAGAAGAAACGTTGTCCTACTGTCTGGGGGTCCTGGCACAGGCAAATCCATCTTTGGTCAACAGTTTCTATATGCCGGGTTTAGGGTGGGTGAGCCAGGTGTTTTAGTAACCCTAGAGGAGCATCCGGTTCAAGTTAGGATTAACATGGACCGTTTTGGCTGGGAGCCTAGACGTTTTGAGCAGGAGGGTAAATTCGCTATTGTGGATGCTTTCACTTCGGGGATTGGCGAAGCCGCAAAAAGGGAACGCTATGTTGTCAAGGATCCAGACGATGTTCCAAGCTTTTTGGATGTTATTCGGCAAGCGATTACCGACTTGAATGCTCAACGGGTTGTTATAGATTCTGTTTCAACGCTTTACATGACTAAGCCGATGCTGGCAAGGTCCACCATAATGTTGATTAAAAAGGTTCTTGCTGGTTTGGGCTGCACAGGTTTTCTAGTTTCCCAGGTGAGCGTTACGGATCGTGGCTTTGGCGGTCCAGGCGTTGAGCATGCAGCTGACGGCATTATAAGGCTTGATTTGGACGAGTTTCAGGGCGAGCTTAAACGTTCAATAATTATTTGGAAAATGCGGGGCACAAGCCACTCCATGAGAAGGCACCCTTTCGACATAACAAGCAAAGGCATAATAGTTTATCCGGACAAAACTATAAGGATAACTCCAAGAGGCTTTTTGGAAGGGGGAGGTGAAAGCTCATGAGCGAAATTGAAGTTTCCTTGAGACCGTTGGGCAGGGAAGATATCCAAAAGCTTGAGGCAGTCCTCTTACTTGGAACTGTTTCGAGGAAGGATGTTATCGAGAAAATGCGAAGCGCAGACCCGAAAGACCGAATAACCTGGATAGATTCTTTGGCTGTGGCGGCTGGAGCCCTTGCAAGGGAAAAGGCAGGCATGAGCGTTCCCCGAATAGCCGACGAGCTTGGAAGGGGCGAACAGGCCATACGTTCACATTTGACTGGGAAAACCGAGGCTGGACGGCTGGTGAGAGAAACCTACGAAATGCTTGTACGCGGTGAGAAAGTCCTATCCTTCATGGTCAGGGAAGCTGAGGCTCCATCAAGGGAGGAAGTTGAAAAGCTTAAGCTTGAATTGGAGAAGGAGCGAAAAGAAAAAGCTGAGCTTCAAGAAAGACTTGGCAAGCTGCAGAGCAAAATCGAAGACGCGGTGAAAGCTTTAGAAGAAGCATTAAACCGCTTAAAAACCTAAAAGGTTTTACTTGCTTTTGCTGTAGGGCTGCCTTCTTTGGTTGGCTAGTTTGAAAAGCCTTGTCAGTTCATTGTCTGTGGCTCCGTTTCGCATTAGTGTCAAAATGTCCACGAGGTTGTCGTTTCTCATTAAGCATGGTTTGAGTTTTCCGTCGCTTGTAACTCTTAGACGGGTGCAGTGCATACAGAACTCAGTGTTTTCGATGGGGTGTACAACCTCCACCTTCAAGTCTGGCAGGTGGTAGACGTGTCTGTCTTGCATGTGTTTTCTGGTTTCGATTTTTACGGCTTTCTGCCTCAACATCTCCTCATACTCGTCTAAAGGCTTGTGAAACTCCCTATAGTATTCGCTGCTTACATTCACTGGTTCAAGCTCAATGAGTTGGAGTACGGCGCCAATTTTTCTTGCAAAGTCCATCATTTCCGGCACGTGAGAATCGTTCACACCCTTCAAGACGAGCATGTTAAGTTTCACAGGGTTTAATCCAGCTTCAACAGCTGCCTTAACGCCTTCCAAAACGTTTTCCAATCTGCCACCAGTCAATTTGCAGTAGGTTTCGCCGTCGAGGGTTGGAAGGTTTATGTTTACCCGTTTTAAGCCGCTCATCCACAGTTCTCTAGCCAGTGGTTCAAGAAGCGTCCCATTAGTCGTCATGGAAAGCTCCTCTAGACCCGGTAAAGCAGCTATGCCCTTGACGATTTGCACTATATCCTTGCGGAGCAGAGGCTCTCCGCCGGTAAGTTTAATCTTCGAAACGCCAAGGTTGACGGCGATTCTAGCTATGCGTACAACTTCTTCAGCGGTCATCTCCACGGAGTTTTCAACGTTTTTGTCTTCGCCTTCAGCGTGGCAGAAACTGCAGTGCAGATTGCAAGGCTTTGTTAAGGCTATTCGAAGGTTTAACAGTGGGCGTCCGTAGCTGTCAACCAACGTCATCGTTATTCCCGTGCGTGCTTAACGATATGTGCGGCTTCCGGCAATATAAGTTTTTCAAGGCAAAGCTTAACAGCGTCCATGGAACCTGGAATGCAGAAGAATGCTTTGCCTTTGGCTACTCCAGCGAAGGCGCGGGACAAAATTGCAGCCGACCCTATTCTCTCGTAGCTTAAAAGTCTGAAGAGTTCTCCAAAGCCGGGCAGGGTTTTCTCCATGAAGGGTGAAACTGTTTCGATTGTTATGTCTGTGGCGGTTATGCCGGTTCCACCGCAGAAAACGGCGACATCCACGCTTGGCGAGTCTAGGACGTTTTTGACTTCTTTCGCTATTGCCTCTCTATCGTCTGGTATGATTTTGCGGAAAACAACCGAATGGCCATGCTCCTTAACCAGCTTCTCTATCAAATCGCCGGATTCGTCCGTAATTTTTTCGCCATACTTCAGCTGGTTGTAGCGGGATGTGCTGCAGACAACAATGCCGAAACCCAGTTTTTTGGGTGCTTCAGCCTTATGCCTAAGCGTGCTTTCGCTCATTTTGGCTTTTCTTCCTTAACCTTTCTCACAACACGGATTTCCTCAATAACCGTGGACGGATATTGCCCCTCCGCGTCCTTTTCATACTGCTTAACCATGTCCCAAATTGTTAAGAGGCTCACGGCCGTCGCCGCCAAGGCTTCCATTTCGACGCCAGTCTGCGCCTCAGTTTTAACGGTGGATGAAACTTTAACGGTGGTGTCGTCCACTATTTCAATATCCACCTTCACGTTTGTTAACGGCAGCGGATGACAAAACGGTATGAGAATGCTAGTTTCTTTTGCAGCTAGGGTTCCAGCAATCTTCGCCGTATAAATAGGGTCTCCTTTTTCAATTTTTCCATCGCGAATCAAGCGGACGGTTTCGGGTTTAAGCCTAATCTTACCGGTGGCTGTGGCTTCACGAAAAATTTTCGGCTTTCCAGTTATGTCCACCATCGCCATCAAGAATCCCTTCAAACCGTAGTTTAGAGCGTAAACTGGCTATTTAAGGTTCTATGTAAAATGGTTAGTGTTTTCGATTTTTCCCCAAGCATCCAAAAGCGCTTTCACAGCCCTAGCCTTCGCAGAGCCTTCATCAAGCCTATATAAGTGGATTCTTCCAAACCTCTTGTGTTGGAGAAGTCCTTCCCTCTCCAAAATTTTCAGATGCTCCATGACAGTTTTATGGTTTGCCCTGGTTCTTCCGGCAATTTCGGAAACGTTTAACTCCCTCAGTTGGGTTAAAACTTTCAAAATTTTGAGCCGAAACCGGTTTCCAAGAACCTCTCCAATCTCCATGGTTTTGATGTTGGCTGCACAGCCTATTTTAAGTTTGGTCCGCGTACATGTTGTCTACGACTTTGATCCACCTTGTCGCCAGAATCTGGTCGAAATCGTCGCTTTTGGGGTCTAGATCCGAAGCCACCAGGTGCCAATGATCATTTATCGAGGCGAAAGTGGTGTCTAAAATCACAAATTTTGGAGCGTAATTGAACACTTCCCTGCCTATTTGGGACAGAATCGTCAAGGCACGTTCATAAGCCTTGTAGGGTATGGTGTGCTGGTGTCGCTTGTAAACTATCATGATGCGCTCTCTGTGGCCTTTAAGGTTCTTTGTCCTTAAAACAATGAAGGAGTCGTCTTGATAGAAGATTTTCTCATTTTGCAAGTCTAAGCTGCATAGGGGACAGTTAGCCAACTTTTGCCTCCACTGAAGTATGTGATGGAAAAGATGCATATGTGCTTTATTGTACTGCACAGTTTGAGTTAGCCCCTTCTTTTTCAAGAATTGAGGAGAGTTCTCTTTCCAGTTCGTGGGCAGACGCTCCCGACAGGTAAATAAGTGTTGTTCTTCCACGTTGACCTGCTGTTGAAACGCTTTTTTGACGATGCTTAAAGTTGAAAGGTTTTGAAGGTATTTCCACAACTGGGTATGTGTGTGGGGCTGAACGTTAAATTCTTCGCATATTATAGCGTACGCCTTTTCAGCCTCCGTTAGAGACGCGTAGGCTCTGTCCATGTTTTCCTTGAAGAACCTCGCTATGCCAAGGAGAAAGAGCTTCTCGTGGAGGCTCAATGTTGCTAAATCGCTTTTCTTCACAAGGGCAAATATGCTTGAAACGGCTTTTCTAACGCATTCCGGCAATACAACGCCCAAGTCTTCGGCATCTGCATATTTTCCAGCCCGCCACAGGAGTTCTATAGCGAAACGGGCGTTTCCGCCCTCAATGCTGGCAAGTTCAGCGATGAGATCGATGGTTTCTTCTGGAACTGTTAAGGGTTTGAAGGCTAATTCAACCCTGTCGTTCACAATGTCTACAAGCTGTTCTTTGGAGTATTTCTCAAGCCTTATAATGTTAGATTGAAGAGTGCTCCTTGTGCTGATGTCCAAACCCTCGATGGCTTTTAGGCTTTTCAAAATACCTATAAGCGAAACCCTTTGAGGCTTACCCAGCCTAGTCTCCTGCAAGCGAGTGAGCTTGTAAACAGCTTCGGAGCCCTCCCTTTCGATTAGGCTTTCAAACTCGTCTAGGGATAAGAGGACGTAGGCGTTGTTTTCATCCAAAACTTGGAGGAATATATTCAGAAGCTCTTCAGCTGAAAATTCCCTCTTAGGAAAGTTCGGGTGAAAAACTGAAACTGCATAGTGAAGTATCAGGAAGAGGATTCCACGATATTGGCGACAATTCACATGAATATAGTGAAGATTTACGCCTCGCTGCCTCGCTTGTTGGGTTAAGTCCAATCCAAAACGTTGAGAAAGCGCCGTCTTGCCAGTCCCCACATCTCCAACAATAAGAGCTCTTTGAGCCATTTTTCCGGAGTTGTTAAGAGGAAATTGAAAAACTCGGCTAGAAGGCGCATTTCCCCCTCCCTGTGGACAAGCCTCATAGGAACATAGTTCAAGTCAAGTTTCGATTCATCCTTGAACACGCCTCGGTACGCTGGAGCTGACACTTTCAAGCCTCATTGAAAAACATGTTTAACCTTTGTTATGCTTTTCTCCCAAGTTTTATCGAAAACTTAAGAGCTGAAGTATTCTTCGCTATGCCGTCTGAGGGATAAAGTTTTTAAGGTGAATGCTGTAATTTTGATGGCAAAATGATACCAAAATATTTCTTTCTAACAAAAGGCGTCGGGAAGCACAAAGAACAATTGCAATCATTCGAGTTGGCTTTGAGAAACGCTGGCATACAACACTGCAACCTAGTTAATGTTTCAAGCATAATTCCGCCGGGTTGCAAGCTCATCCCAAAAGAGAAGGGCCTAAAGATGCTTAGGCCGGGTGAAATAACTTTTGTTGTTTTGGCCAGAAACCAGACTAATGAGCCGCATAGGCTTATCGCCGCCTCTATTGGTGTGGCAATTCCATCAGGCAAGAATAATTATGGTTATCTATCAGAACACCATTCCTTTGGACAGACAGACGAGGCGGCTGGAGAATACGCTGAAGATTTGGCGGCGACCATGCTTGCTACAACCATGGGCATACCTTTCGATCCCCAAACTGCATGGGACGAGCGGAAACAGCTTTTCAGAGCCAGCGGGCTCATAATCAAGACAACCAACATAACGCAGTCCGCCACGGGCGACAAAAACGGCTTATGGACCACTGTTGTTGCGGCGGCCGTCTTTGTTCCTGGAGGGCGAAAGTAGCTACCATCGCCTTAATCCACTCTTTTATCTAAAAAGATATAGGCTGTTAGCGTTAAAACCAGAACAGTGTTAGGTGGAACCTTTGCCCTTGAAAATTCAGACTCCGTTAATCCTTGTCAACTTTAAGACTTATCTGGAAGCTACGGGCAGAAGGGCTGTTAGTTTGGCGAGAACAGCGGAAAAGGTTAGTCGTGAAACTCAAATCTCCATATGTGTGGCGCCCCAGTTCACAGACATCGCCGCAGTCGCCAAGAAAGTGGAAATTCCAGTTTTTGCCCAACATGTAGACCCAATAGAGCCTGGAAGCTACACAGGGTATGTGCTTGCAGATGCTGTTAAGGAGGCTGGAGCTGTTGGAACGTTGATAAACCATTCCGAGAGGCAGCTTAGGCTTTCTGAAATAGATACAGCCATAAGAATAGCCCGTAGAAAGGGGCTTATTTCTGTTGTATGCGCCAACAATCAGAGCATAAGCGCTGCTGTGGCAGCCCTAAAACCCGACATGGTGGCTGTGGAGCCTCCAGAGTTTATAGGCACCGGCATATCGGTTTCAAAGGCTAAACCGGACATTGTAACAGCCACCGTTCGCCTCGTTAAGGAGGTAAACCCCACGGTCACTGTCTTATGCGGGGCAGGTATAAGCTACGGCGAGGATGTGGCGGCTGCCTTGAGGCTTGGCACCCAAGGGGTTTTGGTGGCAAGCGCCGTTGTGAAAGCGAAAAACCCATATAAGGTTTTGCGGGCATTTGCTGAAAAAGCAAAACAAGCGTCTGAAAAGGAGCGCTAATCCATTGAAGGTTGAAGCTGAATGCGCTGCATGTATCCTCAATAGGGCGGCAGCCGAAATTAAGATGGCGACCACTAATCCGGCTTTGCGTTTCAGAGCTATGATTGAGCTTATCCACGTGCTGAAAAAGGAGTTTAAACCGTCCGCGGTGCCGGCGGACTTAGGCACGAAAAGAGATCGACTCGTCAAAAGGGTTACGGGCAACAACGACCCGTACAAGCGGAGCAAACGCCTCTGCAACGAAAACGCCCTGAAGCTTTTACCATACGCGCGGAAAATCGTTGAGGAGGGTTACACGCAACAAGACCGGTTTAAGAGGGCTTGCCTCTGCGCCATGGTTGGAAACATGATGGAGTTTGACATTCCTGGGCACAACTTCACATTCGGCACGTTGAGAAAAAGCCTTAAAGAAGCCGCAAAAGACCTTGTTGTTGATGATACAAGCAAAATTTACGAAGTAGCCAAAAACTCGAATAAGATTCTCTATTTGACGGACAACGCTGGAGAAATAGTTTTTGACACTCTTTTGGTGGAGCAGCTTAAAAACATGGGCTTAACGGTTATAGTGGCGGTTAAAGGCGGCCCAATCTTAAACGACGCAACCATGGAGGACGCTGAAATCTCAGGTATGACAAGGATTGCAGACAAGGTGATAACGACTGGCACAGACGCCGTGGGCTTTGTGCCAAAAGAGGTTTCAGCCGAATTCATGGACGTTTACAAGTCTGTGGACATGGTTTTCGCGAAGGGCATGGGCTACGCTGAAACCCTGACAGAGTATAAGCTTGAAAAGCCCCACGCGTTGCTGTTTAGAACGAAATGTGAGCCTGTGGCAAATTTTTTCGGCGTGCCACGCAATAAAAATGTGGCGAAGTTGATGCCGTAAATGTTGAGATTGACGCCTCAAATCCGCATAAAAGGGGAGGAGCTTTCAAAAACTGACGTGCTTCTTGGAAAAGAGTGGCTTATAACCAACGGTTTAGGTGGCTACGCTTCCTCCACTGTTTTAGGCGTGAACACGCGGAAATATCATGGGATGCTTGTGGCGGCTTTCCATCCGCCGAGAAAACGCATGGTCTGCGTGGCTAAACTTGACGAGGAGTTGAAGCTTGGAAACATTTTTTATCCTCTTTACGCCAACGAGTTTCCGGGCGGAATATATCCCCGCGGATTCCAGTTCATAGAAGAGTTTCACCTTGCACCTTTCCCAACGTATGTTTACGCTTTACAGAACGTGAAGGTTTCAAAAACAATTTTTATGCCCCATGGGAAAAACGCCACAATAGCCTTATACACTGTTGAAAATGGAAACGCTTCAGAAGTTGAACTGCATGTCTTTCCAATTTTGGCGTGCAGACACTTTCATGCCGTTGTGAATCGATGGTGGAACCCTCCAGTATTTGCCCAGAAAATCCACGGAAAGAGAGTGAAAGTTAACGTTGAAGCGCCCAAGGCCACGGTAATTATGGAGGCTGTGCATGGCGTTTACCACAAATCTGAAAAATGGTTGGAGAAAATCTATTTCCGCGAGGAACACGCCCGTGGAGAAAGCTGCTTAGACGACTGGTTCCAGCCGGGCTTCTTCACATTCAAAGTTGAGGGAAAAACCCGCGGAAAGTTTGCGTTGTTGGCTGTTGCCAGCCAAGACGAAGCATCTGCCGAGGAAACTGCGGACAAAATGCCTGCAGCAGTCTACGATCTTGAAGGCTTGTATGAGGCTGAGGTTGAACGTCGTGAAAGGCTTCTTTCAAAGTTCTACGAGGATCATGGCAGTTTAGAGGCTAAAGATTGGCTTAGCTGGCTTGTTTTGGCTGCAGACGCCTTTGTCGTTGAAGCTTTAGGTAAGGCTGTGAAAGCTGGGAGGTCTGTGGTGGCTGGCTACCATTGGTTTGAAGAGTGGGGCAGAGACACTTTCATCGCGTTGCCGGGGCTCATGCTTACAACTGGCAGATTTGAGGATGCTAAACTTGTTTTCTTAAGGTTTAAAGAGTATTCGTCTGGCGATTTGATTCCAAACTTTATTTCAGACTTGGATGGACAGCCCGTGTACAACTGTGTGGACGCCACCCTATGGTTTGTGAATGCAGTTCTCCAATATCTAAAGTACACTGGCGATTTCGCTTTTGTACAGGCAAATCTGTGGGAAAACTTGAAAACTTTTGTGGAAAACATGGCTAGGGGAGTACATGCATACATGCGGGTGGACAGTGACGGGCTTATTTCGCATGGTCCGCGGATGACTTGGATGGACACCATTGTGGATGGAAAACCGGCAACGCCAAGGGAGGGCAAAGCCGTAGAGGTTCAAGCATTATGGTACAATGCCCTAAAAACGCTTGAATTTCTAGCCAAAAAATTCCGGGAGACGAATGAAGCTGAAAAGTTCGCCAGCCTAGCTGAAAAGGCGAGGGTGAGCTTTAATGAAAAGTTTTGGAACAGCGAGAAAAACTGTTTGTTCGACGTTGTAAATGTGCAAGACCGCGGTGACCCATCTGTCAGACCCAACCAGATTTTAGCTGTTTCATTGGACTTCACCATGTTGGATAAGGCTAAAAGCAGGATGGTCGTGGATGTTGTGCGCGGCGAGCTTTTAACGCCTTATGGTTTAAGAACCCTTGCTAAAAGCGACCCACGGTATGTGGGCGTTTATCAAGGCGATAGACGAAGCCGCGACTTGGCATATCACAACGGCACTGTTTGGCCTTGGCTTCTCGGGTCCTTTACAAAAGCCTGCCTTAAAGTTGAGGGTTACGGCGAGTATGCACGTGAATATGCGTTCAAGAACTTTCTCGCTCCGCTCCTCACCCAGCAAGTGTTTAGGGCTGGGCTTGGAAACGTAAGTGAAATCTTTGATGGAGATCCACCGCACGCTCCGAGGGGCTGTATAGCCCAAGCTTGGAGTGTGGCTGAGCCTTTGAGGGCTTACGTGGAAGACATTATGCTCTTTAGGCCCAAGTTTGAGGGGGAGGTTCTCGGAATTTTAGGCTGATATTGTTTTTCTGAGGCTTTCCGCGGCGTTTTCCGGCGAAACAGTGTTTATGTATACGCCTGTGCTTTTTTCGAAGCCAGCCCAAACGGCCAGTTTTGGATAAACCTCTAGGTGCCAATGGTAGTGTTGGCGGGTTTTCTCGTCGAGGCTTATGTGAAAGCCAAAGTTGTATGGCGGGTCGTTTAACAAATTTTTCAAGGCACCAAGACATGTCTTCAAGATTTTAGCAAAGCTTGTTTTCTCGTTTTCCGTGATTTCAAGAAGGCTTGACATGTGCCTTTTTGGGAAAATCCAGAACTCCATGGGGTTGACGCTTGCCCACGGCGCAAAAACGAAAAAGCCTTGGTTTTCAGCTATAAAGCGGGGGCCTTCCCTTTCACGCTTTATAATGTTGCAGAATATGCATTCGCCTTTCTCCCGCCAAAACTTTTCGCTAGCCCGTAACTCCTCTTCAACAATTTTGGGGACAAAAGGCGTTGCGATGATTTGGCTGTGAGCATGAGAAAGCGACGCGCCTGCTTCTAGGCCGTGGTTGCGGAATATGGAAACGTACCTAACATAGGGCTTCGAAGCTAGTTCGAGAAGCCTATCAACGTATGCGTTCACGACATGCAAGAGCTGTGAAACACTGGCGTCAGATGGATGCTCGTCATGGTTTGGGGACTCAACCAAAACCTCATGATGCCCAACAGCCAAAGCCAAATCGCCCTTTACAACGTTTTTTCCTCCTCCACTGTCCGCCTCTTCTTGCGGCGGAGTGAAAGCCGGATAAAGGTTTGGAAAACACCGGACAACCCAGTTCTTGTACCTAAAACTATTCTCATCCTTCACTTTCTCAATTTTGCCGTCAGATTTTATGTAGACGAGTTCCGCTGGCGGGGTCATGTGCTCGTTTCCAGGACAGAAGGGGCAAACACCTGTTTTGGCTTGGGGTTTTTCTTTTCTGGCGAAGTCCGTTGGGCGGCGTCCCCGTTCTGTGGCTATAACAACCCAGCGGTCAAGTAAATAGTCTCTGCGAAGCTCGTTGTGAGGCATGTCTACGACTCCAGCTGACATTAAGGTTTACGCGTAAAGATTTAGCGTTTTCGAACATGGTTTGCCATAAAACCAATAGCGTCTAGATCCCTCTAGATTTTTCGATTATCCGCTGGTAGGTTTTTGCGCTTTTCCGCGGAGTTCGCCTTTTGGTTTTGAGGCCTACGGCGTACAAGCCGAACTTCATTTTGAAGCCTTTAGCCCACATGTAGTTGTCGGTTAAAGCTCAATGAAAATAGCCTCTAACATCCAACTTCTCCTCGTTTACAGCTTTCTCTAAAAACGCAACATGCTCCTCCAAGAACTTCGGTCTAAGCTTATCTTCAGCGTCAGCCACTCCGTTCATTGTTACGTAAAGTGGCTTGCCAAAACCAGCCATCGCTTTTAAAGCTTCAAGCAAACCTTCCGGATATGTTTCCCAACCCATGTCTGACGTGGGTTTTCCAACGGCTGAAACGCTGTTTGGCTGACACCCAAACCCATAGTTTGGCACAATTTCAGGTATTGCGGGAATTCCAGCGAAAATTCTAGCCAGTAGGTTGCTTTTGCCGCGGATTACAAAGCGGGTGTAATAGTTTACGCCAAGCCAGTCTAGGCGTTGCCCCAAATAGCCTTTAACTTCGCTTTTCTCCTTCACGCCGTTGAAATTCTCGCCAAGCCAGCCTTCCACTGCTGCCCTCGGGAAAAACTGGTTGTGCAAGTTATCCATAAACCGCATCCGCATCAATTTTTTCGCCAGCCCTAAATGGTTGGGCTGGAATAACGTTGTGGATTAAGCCAACCCAAGCTGAGGCTGGGCTGTCATCGTCAGCCCTAACAGTGTCAAATTTTTGATGGCGTCGTAGGCTCTGGCATGCGCCACCGCCAAGTGCTTCGCAACCTTTTTGACAGCTTTGAAACTGCCTACTCCGGGCGGAAAACCGGACTCGGGAAGCATGTAGCCAGCCTCGCATACAGCCATAGGCTCATTGAAGGTCGCCCAGTAGTCAACTATGTCGCCTAGACGGTAAACTACATAAGCCGCGTACTTGGCGAACTCGACAACAGTGGTTTCGTCAAGCCACCCTTTTGGTCCATGTTTAAGCCTTGTAGCCCGCGTAGTTATCGGGTCATGAATCCACAATGGGAGAGTGAAATGGTTTAGGCAGACGAAAACTTTGAAGCCTTTCATCCTCAAATCTTCAACGATTAGCCTATGGTCTAGTGCTTTTTTATCCGCCAGCTTTTCAAGAGCCTCTAGAGCCTTATCGTCCAAGTTTACGCTTGAAATGTTGCCGTCCGAAGCCTTTTCACCGTCAACCTCAACGGCAGCCGTATTTTTCGGGAAAATTCTGCTCCACTCCAAGCCAATCCTGTAAGCGTTTAGTCCAAGCCTCCTAGCAATTTCATGGTCTTTGACGTATAAACCCCAATAGTTTACGCCGTTTTCCGGAAAACCGCCACTCACAACACCCCGCCTAATGTTTTCCGGATCGTGCACCCAGACAAACCAGTCAGTGTTCGCGTCAACACTTTCTCCAGACGGGTCGCCCATCTCAAACTGAAAACCACTGGATGAAACACCCCACAAAACTTTGCTGCCAAACCCCAAGCACTCCGCACTCCATGCGGCTTATAGACCAGAAGCGGCGGTGGGTCACTGAGGTTCGACGCCCAGAATCCGCCCACCCCCTCAAACCCTACACTCGCACCCGCACCCCCTTGAGCGCCGAACGTCCAGGCTTAGGTTGCTCCCTCCCGGGCCTAGCCAGTTTCACCCGGCAAACGCCGTGGCAAGCCTCCCTACGGAGGCCGCCCGGCGACCGCCGACCCCAAGGGACGGATGGTCACAGCTTCGGAAGAGAGGGGGTTGGGCGGCCACTGGCGCCTCAGCCTCAGCTTTCGGCCCGTCATATAGGGGGTTTACGGTACAGGGGACCCCTAGCCCCCCGCCTAAGACCCACCGCCAAAAAAGAAATGGCAAACGAAAACTATAAAACTTTGCCTTTCACCACTACGTCGTTTTTCAGTATGTTTGCTTGAAGATTTTGGGCAGAGTCTCTAATTCAACCATGTCCGCTGTACACCCAGCTCAAGTTCTATTTCGGCGTTTAAATCTAGGGGTTCCTTGAAGTTTAGCTTTGGATTTGAGGTTATGCAGATGTCTATATCCCTCACCTAGTCTCGTGTGGTTATGCTGCCGAAAACTATTGCAAGATTATTTCGCTTATTCCCGGCTAAGAATTCCTCAATTCTTCTGTATTAACTCTTGTTTTTCTTTTTGGTTGAACTTGTAAAGTCTTATTTGGTCATAGATTGACTGCATATCTGTCCTCTTCTAACATTTTGAAACATTGTGAGTAGGATTCCGGAGCACGATTGAGTTCCTCTACAGCTATCTGAAAGCATAGATTTCCCAAAGCCTCAGCAAGAACTATAACGTGGTACCGAATGGCATATTTTTCGTTGAGACTTAATTCATCTATTGTTTCAAGGATTTCGGTAATTCTCTGCTTTATTTGCTCAACATTTATTGGCATTGCAACTAACAACAATTAATCTAGTCGGAAGTATATATCATTTACCTTTATCCCTTAATGAGTCATTTAGGCTCTCATCGATCCAATTTAAATAATCCTTCAATCCTTCCACTATTGGTATGGCTATTATTTCCGGAACTTGATAACTGTGGAGGGCTTTCACTCTTTCTGAGAGTTTGTTGAAAAGGTCTTTCCTAGTTTTCATTAGGATTAGGTGTTCTTGGGCTGTGTCTATTTTGCCTTGCCACCAGAAGAGCGAATGCACTGGGCCGATTATGTTGGCGCATGCGACCAGCTTCTCCTTTAATAGTGAACTGGCAATCTTCTCCGCTTCGTCCTTGCTGGATGTTGTTATCAATACAACCACGTATGAGTCTTCCATAGTTTCCACCGTTAGAGAAGTCTGGTTGCTTTTCAAGTTTAAATTTTAATGCACACAAAAAACTGAGGCTGACTTTCGCTTGCGCTCTGCCGAAAGGCTCGCTGGCGCTCGCAACATTCAGCCAAGCTGAAAGTCAGCCGAAATTTGGCTGTGTGCCGAATGGATAGAGGTTTACTAAAGTTCAGCTGAAATAAGGCACGGTTAACGCTTCTTGTTATTTCTTTTAACCTTAATAGCAACAATACTAGGCAGAAGGAAAAGGTTTAATTGGGATGAGGAAAAATTATTTGTTGTGTTTTCTATTTCTTCAGCGATAGCTTTTCTGAACCAATAGGGTTCATAGGGCATCTCTATTCCGTTAATGTAGGCTATTGCTCTAGTTCTGCATGTTTCTCTGAACTTACAAGTTCTGCGATGTTCTGCAATCATCATCTAGTTTACAAAGGATAAAGGATTTTAGGTGGTCTCTTGAAGGATTTTTCAGAAGCTCTAAGGCTTGAAGTCTGGCTATGCCCTTTAAAGGCTTTATCCGTGAACTATGCATCCTTTCTTTAGACTTTCTTTTTCCTCCATTTTGAAAAGGACTATCACTTTTCTTTCCCACTTACTTATCACTTACCTTTTTGGCTCATCTGAAAGAAGAAAAATGGTGGGTGGAAGGACTACTGTATTCTCCAAATTATCTGTAGAGGAGCCAGTCTATCTTAGCGTTAGATGGAGCTGATGTTCCGAAACCTACTGTAAAAGATGTGGTTGTTTTCGTTACTATATAAACTGATGTGCTCCAGTTGGGTATTACTAGGACACCGTAGATTACATCTGGCTCGGCTATCGGTAGAGTTATCGTAATCGCAGTTGCACCTTGAGAAACAGGCACATTGACGCCTTTCTGGTCAACTTTTATTCTTGTGCAATCAAATGTTCCGAAATTCATCAATAAGTAGTCTGACTTGATATAGACATTGTGAGTGCCCACAAGGGCTATTTCGGCATTTCTGTTTCCATCGAACATTCCTATAATTATGTTGTAATCGGAAGTTCCTCCTGTAGCCGCACCATATTTCTGCGTTTTATCTTGTTGAGGTCTCGTGTCATAAGCCACAACATTAATCAGCATGTTGTTCCATGTATTGTCCAATTGGATTCCGTTGTATATTCTATGCTGTTGTCCATGAAAGAGCTTGCTTCAACTATTAAGTGGCTTTCATTCCAAGCATGCAATCCATGCCCTCTGCTTCTCAAAACTGTAACGCCTGAAACAATGTTTGAATATCCATACCTCAAAGTAATCCCGTTGATTCCCCATTGAGGGTCTTTCAAAAGCCCTGATTCCAGAATCGTAATTCCCGTGATAACATTGTGATGAGGTTGTGGGTATAACCTCGTAAGTCGTTGTGATTAGGATTCCATCTCCTCCAGAGTTGAATATTGTTACGCCTGTTATCGAGCAATGAATAGAGCTAGTTAGGACGTACCCAGATTTGCTGTTTCTAATCATGTTATTCGAGCAGGAGACTCTGTTAGAGTTGTCTATGCATATTCCTTGCCAGTTAGCGTCTATTATGTAAGAATTAGCCACGCTAACTTCTGTGCTGAAGTATATCGCTATTGCTTCTCTTCCAGACTTCTCCAAAATAGAGATTTCTCAGAAAACTCTTTCGCATTGCCATAGGTAAATGTTTTCCCAAGCTGTGCTCTTTATTCGGACATTCTCTATCACGCTCTGCGTAACATTGAAGAACCATATGCCGTAAACATAGCTTCCAGTTTGACCGCTTCCGTCTATTTCTAGGTTGCGTATCTCAATTTTCTGTTGTTCTTTTCGACTCCGTTTCTAATCCAATTATAAAAAGGGGTGCCCAGAAAACCCAGAGCTAAAGCTCTGGGATGAATGGGCTGGGTTTAAATAGTCGTGTGTTGAAGAATTGCTTGGG
>Ga0272445_1000434_pt1 | contig 39335 bp, 33 predicted proteins | sample YNPCB0031_FD_194404 | JGI IMG/M metagenome (GOLD analysis project Ga0272445, IMG submission 194404) | Hot spring sediment microbial communities from Yellowstone National Park, WY, United States - YNP-CB-003-1 | ecosystem: Environmental > Aquatic > Thermal springs > Hot (42-90C) > Sediment... | reverse complement strand
TTATCCCCCAACTTTTATTCATGTTTAAGGCTTCCCTTTTAAAGCTTCTCTCAAGAGGGGGGCTACAGATATCTTTGTAGTTACCGCCGGAACTGAATCTGTACTTGCCACTTCATCTACGCCGGCTTCTTCCATCATCTTTAGAGCTTCTCCTCTAAGGAGGGCATGCGTTACTCCGACATAGACTTTCCTAGCTCCCATTTTCTTCGATATTTTTGCTGCGTTCGCTGCTGTTCCACCTGTACTTATTATATCGTCTATTATCACGACATCCATCCCTTTGACGTCCAGCTCCTTCTCCTTAGTCTCTATTCTACCCGTATATCTATCTCTACGTTTCTCTAATGCATCGTAGGGCACTCCTCCCAAAGCCTTCGAAGCCTCCTCCACCCTCTTTATAGCTGCCTCCTCATCATCTGGGGCTAAGAGGAACGGCTTCGTTAACCGTCTATTTTCTACGAAGTACCTAGCTATTAAAGGTGAAGCTATGAGGTTGTAGGCTGGTACCGTATAGTATCCGAGTACTTTGAAGTTGTGTATATCGACGGTATATATGGCATCTATACCTATCTTACATAGGATTTCAGCTAGAAGCTTCGAAGTAATAGCTTCGCCTGGAAGATATCTTTCATCTTGCCTACTATATGCTAGGTATGGCGTGAAAACGATTATCTTTGAAGCTTCAAGATCTCTAGCTGTATGAACTATGGTAAGAAGCTCGAATATATGCTCGTTCTGCGGTGGATAAAGGCTCTGAACTACTATCAGCTCCTCCCCGGTGATATCCTCATGGAATCTAAAGTAGAATTCCCCATCAGGGAAGTGTTTCCAGGAGCTTTCGACTAAGCCTACACCAAGCTGCTCAGCTACTCTACGTGCTAGATCCTGGGAGCTCGGTCCTGCTACAACCTTCATCTCTATAAATCCCTGAAAGATAGTATAATCGAGGTATTTATACTTAAAGATGCCCAGCTTCTTCCCTATGTATTGCTACATATAGGACATTTAGGATTCCTAGAAACTTCGAATACGTAGAATGATAGGGAGCGTATATCTATGAAAGCCATCTTCCCTATGAGATTTGGCTTCCATCCTAGTATAAGCTTGATAGCCTCTGCTACTTCTATCGAAGCTACGACACCCACAGCTGCAGGTAGTACGCCGACATCCTCGCATCTAGGTAGCTCATCGTCTGATACATCTCTGAATATGCACTCGAAGCATGCTGTTTCACTTGGTTTAAATATGCTTACGGATCCATAGGTTTCTATGACGCTAGCATATACGTATGGTATACTGTATTCGAAGCATGCTTTATTCACTATGCGTCGCGTCTTGAAATTATCTAATCCATCTAAAACGATATCTACCCCCTGGACGGCTTCCTCTACGGAATCTTCATCGATCTGGTAAGCTAAAGCTTCTATATGTACCTCAGGATTCAATCTACGAAGTTTATCCCTAGCAGCGTAGGCTTTAAGCCTCCCTAGATCCTCCATATCATATAGAATCTGCCTATGAAGATTAACCTTCTCTACGATATCTTTATCGATTATCCTTAGTCGGCCAACACCCATCCCGACTAAATACAGCGATACTACAGAGCCTAAACCCCCAAGCCCTACTACGCATACACTAGTCTTCCTAAGCTTCTCCTGCCCCTCCAAGCCGAAATCTCTCAACACCGTTTGACGGAGATACCTCTCATACATATAGGATCGAAGAATCTAGAGATCTATAAGCTAGGATAAAGTTTCCCTCTTTTAAGTTATGTAGCTCTGATTCTCCAGATCTAAGTCGCCGATAATCTCCAACCCCCTTTCCCCATTTTCATTCCAGACTTCAGGTCTACCGATTAGGGTTGAGATACCGTATCTAGCTATACGTACGGCTAAACTATCCCCTCCAAATAACCGGCTACAGATATCGATCGTAAGATGATATGTATAGTTTTCATCAAATCCGAATGAATGTAGGTATTCATGTAGAAGTAGCGGGAAGAGGTAGGCCTCTATAGAATTCCTATCACTGACTTTAGAGAATAATTCATTCAGAATCTCCTTATTAACGACTATGTAGTGCGTACCTACAGGATGATACGCCTCTATATAAGGAGGCAATTTTTGTATAGCTAACGTTAATCCAGGTCTCTCTATACCTAAGATACGTTTAACTGCTTGCTTAACCTTGCGGAAAACCCTTCTACACTCATCTATCTCTATCATAGACTGATTCCTCTGAAAGAGGAATCAGCTTCCTAATAAATGTTCACTCTAATGGACCATGAGTAGGATTAATTAGCTTCTGATACCGATAGTATCTTCCGACCCCCTCCCAGATTCGATCCTCGCTGCTAAGCGGGGACCCATGGCTGACGGGCCTACCTGAGGATAGCCTCCAAGCTAGAGGCTACGATGATGGATAGGTTAACCCATCCATGGGACAGCTGGATAGAGGAGTTGGGTATCCCTTCTACAATACTTAGTTCCCTCTTCATGCTAAAAATAATAAATAAAAAATGGAGAAGAATATATTAATTAACCGCATTCTACTATCTACTTCTCTATTACCGTCCTACTCAGTATAACTATCCTAGTTACTTTACTTAATTCAAGATTTACCTCTACGTAAGCTATCCCTTCATTATCCTTACGTAGGGTTACCGTAGCTTCCGTAGCCTTTAATACCACTTCGCCATTACCCTGGACTACGGCTTTAATGATAGGTGTTATCGCGGTTATATTGTAGCCATTTTCTAATAGCTTCTTTACATCTTCGTCGCTATTTAATATATTTCTAATATTAGCTTTATATTCTTCGCTAATCTCTATTCTATTAGAAATTTTCGTTAACTTACATCTCTTAATTAGATTATTCCAGCATGTATGTAAACCCTTAGCAGTTTCGCCTTTAGCAATTTGTGGTATGCGTTCCACCTCCTCATCACTATATGTAACTATAGGTTTGAATCCCCTTTCACAGTGGTATCTGAATGCCTCCGAGATAATAGGTAGAGCTATCATCGTCGCGATGATCAGTAGGGTTGCGGCGATAACGATTTTCCTCATACCACCACCTGACAGGATTATTATACTGTTCTCCGAGATAAGGGATTCTACGGGAAGATTAGGAGAGAATGTTTCATAGGGTTTCACAGATTGTTTTCCACAGTTTCATCCATTAAAATTCAGCTTCAGATAATGCCTCTCTACATCTGCATGTTCTCTCTCTAGCTAGATATTTGGTAAGCGTTAATTCGACTATTTTAGCTATATATGGAATGCATAGTCTAGCTATCGTTAAAACCTCTTTAGTGGTAAGTCTATCCTGGAGTCCGGCAGCTCGATTGGTTACTAGACATATCGTCGCATAACATATTCCAAGTTCCCTAGCTAGAGTTGCTTCAGGGCATCCAGTCATACCTACTATATCGAATCCTAGCGATCTGAACATATTTATCTCAGCTGGGGTCTCATATCTAGCTCCCTCTGTAGCTACATAGATTCCTCTATCCCATAACCTCTCCGGGCATACCTCCAAAGCTGCCCCTATTATGGATCTACGTAGCTCTGGGCAGTAGGGCTGGGATACATCTATATGAACGACTTTGGGTCCATCGTAGAACGTATACCTCCTACATTTAGTGAAATCTACATAATCATGTGGTATGACTATATCTCCAGGTTGCATATACTCCTTTATACCTCCTACAGCGTTTAGACCTATTATCCTCTCAACTCCAAGCCTATAGAAGCTATAGATATTAGCTCTATAGTTTACTCTATGTGGTGGATACTCATGTCTCACCCCATGTCTAGGTAGGAAAGCTACTTCCACCCCTCCCAGCTTACCAGTATGCAGTATTACCGATCCATAAGGTGTCCGCATATTTATGGTGTCCTTAAGATCTATGATAGATTCAAATCCGCTACCGCCTATTATGCCATACAAGCTTCACTACCTCCCGGCTAGGAGATGCCCGTATCTAGCTTTTAACTTATGGGTTAAAACGGTTACTCCAGCTATCGATGCTATACTTAGCAGTATCCATATGATGAGTTGCATGATATGTGGATCGAAGAAACTTTCGGGTAAGCGTATGATCATATACACGGCTTTTCTTACTGCTTCTGCTAGCATGAAGGTAGTCGTGATACTCGGTATACTACCCCAGAATCGTTCGTCTCTAGTTATGAAGAAATAGGCCGCTCTACCTATGATGAATAGTGATAATCCTATAGCGAAATATATCGTAGACTCGTCTACGAAGGTGTAGGATAACTCGTTTAAATGGGATAGTAGGAAATTTATATCGCTAAGCTGCTCTGGAGGATATAGCCGCATAATCCTACCTGAGGCTTGAATAACCCCTATGATAATGAACGATACGAATACTATCACAGATGTAATGTTGAGCAGTATGGATGGATTCCTAGAAACCGTTTGAATGGCTTGAGTTACGACTTCATCTATACCGAACCCTCTAACTAGAAGTGCGAATCCAAGTATAAGCAACGTTACTATCTGAGCATATGTTAGGAAGGGTATAGCTGGATATATCATCGATAGTAGGAAGAATGTTGTGAAGACGACTATTATTATACCTGGTAGACCTAAAAACCATCTAGTATACCTTTTATCCGATAGTACAGTTTTCAGGTATGTGAGAAGTATAAACCATGTCGTCTCTAATGCCTCGCTATGTTTGACAGCAAACCTTCTAACCGATATTATAGGTACGAAAGATTGGATTATAGGGGCTACCACTTGATCGCTATATCCATCTGATACGAGTATTGCTGCATCAGCTTTGAAATTCTTTACTATATTCTCGATCTCTTCAGCTATCTTTCGATCAGATTCTACACCTCCCGCCATAGAACCTGCTATCACCGCGGCTTCATATTCCTCATCCTGACTCTTCCCCCTCAGATCGTTTAGAATCTTTAGGGCTTCGAACATCGTGTTAGCATCAGCTTCAGAGGGATCCGCCATTAGTAGACGGATAGCGGCTTCTCTAATGGAATCCTCACCGATTATAGGTGTCTTGATACCTGTCTTCCTCCCTACATCATCATCGTGATCCACGCATAAGATGATTATACGCCTACTACCCATCTTCATCTCCTCCCTTAAATATAGCGAGAGCTTCTATCTCGAGCTTCGTAAGCCTTCCACCCTGTCTAAGCTTTCTTTCAGCTTCCTCAGCTATAGCCTTCAATACCTGTAGCCTCCTCTCCATCTTCTCACTCTGTATACTTTCATGCTCAGTCTTGATGTATTCTACCAGCTGCCTCTCCTTTTCACGTAGTTTATTCAAAGTATTTGCAACTTCGTTTAATTTAACTTTAATTTCTTCTTTCTCCTTAATTAATCTATGTAATATATCTTTTTTATCTATTATAGCTAACCTAATATTATTCATCTTAATCCTCAACTCATCTATATGCTTTCTAAGGTTGGATGCTTCAATTTTTAAAGTTTCTTCTTCGAATCTAATAGATATTAAAAGCTTTCTCTTCTTACTTATCTCTTTATATATCTTCATATCCGATGATAGCTGCTTCATCTCTTGAATAGCATTTTTCTCCCAATTAGGATCTGTTGGATGAATTTGAATCATATGATCCAATTTTTCTAATCTATTTTTAACATAGCTGTAAGGTTTGGTAGCTTTCCCTTTCATTATATTTATTTCTTCATAAATTTTCCTTCTTGCATTTCTCCTCTCTCTTACATTATATATTATGTTCCTTAATTTCTCTATAGACTCTTTCAAATCATCTTTAGCTTTACGATACTCCTCTCTTAACTTATTAATCTCCTCCTTTAATGATCTACATTTATCATTTATACTTTTTATCCTATCTCTTAATTCATAGAATGATCTTTGTACGTTCCTCCTCTCCTCCGAAATTCTTTCTAGCTCCTCTCTAATCCTAACTATGCTTTCCCCCAAATCCTATCCAGCTAACTGATGTTAATAGCTAGTTCTCATAATTAAACGTTAGAGAGCTCTTCCCATGTAGTCATCGTTATTTCTCCACCGCACTTCTCGCATCTATACTTTCTCTCGATCAGGGTCAGCCCCATAGCTTTATTATGCGAGATCACACGCTCCTCTACTTCAGAGTATACATGCGTACAGAAAGTCATCCTCGTATAGATCTCCTCAAGTTCTTCAGCGTTTATCCTACCAGATCTATTTACCCTGTTAAGTTCAATCCATCTCTCCATCTTACTCACAGAGTTCGAGCTGTTTTAGAAGACTATTTAAATAGCTAATACTCGAAAATAGCTGAGTAACACCACTAAGCCTATTTTCCTATGGTTATATAGCCTAATCCCGCATAACGTCTCATCCGTAGAGGTATTACTGGTAAATATATTCATGCTCTTTCGTATCGATTATCAGAGCATTAGAAACACCTATATTCTGTTTACATCCATCCATAAATATATACAGCATCTAGGTAAAATGTCAGGTCAGACACGCTCTAAAAACTCTTTGAGGAGATATCTCAACCATACAAATTATCCCTAGCTTGCCTCCACGCAACTCTACCTAGATAGATACCACTAATACTCCATATCGATATGGAGAGAGGAGTGGTGAAGGAAAAGTTTATATCATCATGAACGGTCATGTTTCGACTACAAATCGGTATGAGGTTCTGCCCTATCTGCGGATCAAGGGTTAAGAGTGAAAGGAAAGGCTCTTCCATAACGTTTATCTGTCCTAAATGCGGTTACACCTATACGGGCAGTGAAAGCGACGTTAGAGAGGAGAGCATAATCCCTCTTAAGGAGAAAGAAGTTATCTTTGTCGTGGAAAGTAGTGTGGATACATATAAGCCGCTACCTACTACTACTATTGAATGCCCTAAATGCGGCTACATGAAAGCCTACTGTTGGATATCCCAGACTGAAGATATAGATAGGGATGCGACAAAATTCTTTAAATGCGTAAGATGCGGTTATGTATGGAGAGAATATACCTAGCATCCATATTGTGGGTGGAATGTATATTTCAACACGATCCTAGAGAGATCTTTTTCCGGATCATAAACTCTATATATCGTTATCCTACTTATCTCAGATAACTTCCTTACATTATCAGGGTAGTATCCTCCCTGTTGAATATGGAGGAGTACTATTTGATGCTCGTAATCTACTATTTTTTTAAGATCATTATAAGCTTCATCTATATTCTGGAATCCTCCATCTGTTATTATCACAAGAAAGCATCGAGTCCTAGCCTCCTCTACAAGCTTTCTAATTATATGTGTAGGTAATATGGTTAATTCTCCTTGATGATATGATAATAGGATTTCCTTCAATTCATCGTCATCATTCCAGTCGGCCTCTATGTATTTGGAAGAAAAGTTTATTATGGAAGCTTTACCGCCGCTTCTGATGGCGTTCATATAGGCTATGAACCCTGCTATAGAAGCAGGGTCATAGGCGGGGGTCATACTACTACTCGTATCCAATACTACGATTACATATGGTGAGACCCCCTCTCTAGGTATAGCTCCACCTTGAAGCTCGGTCTGAATCCACTTGATAGTATTTACCTCCAATCTAAGCCTCCCCTCATCTATACTAGCTTCGATATCTAGATCTTCTATCTCATCCTCTATGGACCATTCTACAGGGTATGCATCGTCCCTAACCCTAATACCCCTCTCGCCTATATGCATAGAATATTCTAGTATAGATGCTGAGGCTCTAGCTCTATACCAGTATCTAAGCCATGACGCTTCCTCAAGTTTATCCCTATTAAGCTTCTTCAATAATCTACTATACTTGGTCGGGATTTTAGGCTCCCTCCCCCCTAGCTCTAGCCTAGCTTTTCTTCCGCTTTTATCCAGTTTTCTATCGAGTTTGGTCGCTATTCTCCTATCTCCGGTTACCCTAGGTTTTATCCATTCCTCATATAATGCTCTAGCCTCCTCTCTATTCCTAGCTTTACCTAGAGCCTCATCAGCTATCTTATCCACCCCTCTATCCCCTAAATCTTCCCTTAAGACGATAGGCATCCTACCTAGTCTATCCAAAGCTTTACCATCGTATCCTCCTTTATACCATACAAGCCTATGGAGTATCGCGGCTATATCCCTAACTTTAGCTATCCAAGTTTTGGGTTGAACGATAACACTAGCTATCATACCTCCATAGACTTCAAGATCTTTCGATACCTTTCTCCCTCTAATCCTCGGATAGAAGAATCTATATACCGCATGGTATATATCGAGTGGGGTTTCAAGATTATCTGCGGATAGATCCACCATCACATGGTATGGATCCTCATCGAATCTAGCTGGAAGGTATATACAGTCTACCTGCACATCGGAGAATAGGGTTAAAGCTAGCTTAGCTAGCTTACGATCTGAAACAACTTCTAAGGCGGATCTATAGAGTAGATCAGCGGTCGATATATCGTACGGGCAATAGTGTGCATGCGAAAGGGTATGCCTATAGTACCATAAAAGATAGAGTCTGGGGTTATCAGCTTTAAGAGCTTGCTCCACAGGTATACCTACGAATCCCTTGATAGAGCTAAGCCCTTCCATCCACCCTCTACCGACGGTTCCTAGGAAGCTGCATGGAGGCTGAAATAACTCCTGGAATGCTTGCCTATAAGCTTCGATAGAATCCTTCAGTAGATACTCTACTCCTACTTTAGATCTTTCAGAACTCCTTCTGAAGACCACTTCTCTTCAAGCCTCCTAAGCTCCTCGGCGAATACGGGATCCTCCAGAGACAGATCCTTAGCGTAACTATAGAGTTTTTGATCGAAACTCTGAGATAGCTTAAGTAGTATAAGCCAGTGTCCTCGGGCTTCTCTATCTCTAATCTTCTCCCTCTCTTTGGAGAGGATTTCAGCCCAACTGCTAAGTAGATTCCTAGAATCGGTTAAGGAGGCTCTATGCATTATCGTCCAAGGTATAAGCTCCCATAGGGAATCCTCAGATAATCCCCCCTCAAGCCATAGCTTAGCTTTAGCGAGCTCTGTAAGCGATATCACGCTTCTTTCACTTGGCGGTTCACGTATCTTACTACACGTCTCCCTGACAAAATGGCATCCACTACATAGAGCCGGAGGCTTGACATCGGCAAATTCTTTATCCCTTATACAGGCTTGAAGATCTCTTACAACCATGTTTATCATACCTAAAGTTTCGACATCTAATTCTATCTCAGAAACATCCCTACGTATCTCTTCGAGTTCATTCGCATCCAATACTTGAGGCATACTTTCTATGAGCATACCCTTAAACTTCTTTAAAGTCTCTTCCAACCTAAACTTCTCGCTTAGACTTAAAGTCCTCAGCAGTATGCATACATCGAATCTATCATAGAATGGTGGTGGATGGATGAATGTACCGGCGTCGTTCGGGTTCTCGTTAGCTATCAATATGTAATCGCTTATCTTCAATCTCTTACCATAAGACCATACCTCACCGAATTGCATGAAATGATATATTCCAGCCGTAGTGTATGGGTTCAACCTATTAACTTCATCTAAACCTTTACCCCTACTCTTCACAAACTCCGACCATATAACTTTTTCAACCCCTTCTCTCTCGAGTGAAGGTATATGGAGTCTACCTATAACCTCTCCCCTCCTAACCTCAGATGCACCTGATATCACCACAAAATCGTCTCCGCATAATCCTTTAAGCAGTAATAGCATTAAGGTGGATTTCCCAGCCCCTCTAGGTGCTCTTATAAGAGTAGCGCTTCTCCGATGTAGTTGATTAAGTATGGCAACCTCCACAGCCTTCTCGTTTCCTATGAATCTAGATTTTATTTCTGATATTAGCATTCTAACTTTCGCTTTTAACTCGCTCATACTACCACACCCCTATAATTTTGGTTAGAAGCAATCCTAGCAAAACTAGTATCATCGTGAACAGTATCTTCATGTAGAATCTAAGCTTATCTACCGTAGATGTTAGCAGCTCTATCTCCCTCCTAAGCATATAGGCTTCAGAGGATGATAGTAGGAATCTACCGTAACTTCGACCCATGTAGAATTCTGGAAGAGATATCCTCTCAGCTTCAGCCGTAGGCGGCTGAATGAATCCCCTATACTTCCTAGCTTTAACCTCCATATACCTCCTGAACAGTTCCCCCATCAAACCGAATATAGGTTATAAGGTGAGAATTTAATCTTTCCTTGAAACTATGCTAAGCTAGATACCCTTGGATTGAAGCCTTTGCTTCAATTCCACAAGATCCTTTAATATAGCGTTGGCAGTTTCAACCCCACCTGCACCCCTACCTATCACCGTTACGTCTCCCAGATCCTCTACATGGAACATCAACGCGTTTAAGTTACCGGGAACCGCTAACGGGCTATTCCTAGGAATCTCGACTGGAGATACAGAAGCTATCCTTTTTTCAGAGTCTATAGAGCCTAGAAGCTTAATGGTAGCCCCCCTTCTGCAGGCTTCGAGTACACACTCCTCTGTTACCTCTCTTATACCCTTAACAGCTACATCCCTTAGAGTTACCCTAATACCCAGTATATGCACGGCTAGTATAACAATTTTACAAGCTGTATCCCATCCATCTACATCCATCGATGGGTCTGCCTCAGTATATCCAAGCCTTTGAGCTTCTTCTAGAGCTTGCTTAAACGATAGCCCCCCCTCCATCGCGGATAATATATAGTTACACGTACCGTTAAGCACTCCTTCTAAGCCTAAAATGCGATCTCCGGCTAAACATTTCTCAGCAAATCTTATAAACGGTGTTCCTCCACCCACAGTTCCGCTGAACATTAATTCCCTCCCGCTATGGCGAGCCAACTCTAGTAGACTAGGCATAGCTAGAGCTAGCGGCCCCTTATTAGCCGTGACTACGTGTAGACCTGATTTCAGAGCCTCCCTTATATGTGTTAATCCAGGCTCTCCATCCACTATATTCGTAGGTGTAACTTCTATAAGCACATCAGAATCTATAAGTCTATCCGATATGATCTCGATCGCTTCAACCCCGATCCTACCGTAATCTGGATAAAAACCTACACTACCCTTCGATAGCTTAACCTCCTCCAGCTTCCAGTAATCCAATCCTCTAGGATTTACTGCTACACCTCTACTATCCGCGACTGCTACGAGCTTCGGGTATAACCCGATCCTTTCTAGATGCATCCTCCTAGATTCTAGTAGTCTAGCTACCGCCCTACCTACGTTACCATAACCGAATAATGCTATCCTCATACCGTTAGCATCCTCCTCAGAGCTTCGGTATCGGGGTCAACCTCTATAGGCGGTTCGCAGATCTTCAAAACGATCTCAGGATCCTTCAACCCATGTCCAGTAGCTATACATACCGTTACCTCATCCTTATCGATAACACCCTCTTCCATCAGTCTTCTTAAACCTGCTATAGAAGCAGCACTAGCAGGTTCTATGAACAGCCCCTCCATCCTAGCTGCAAGCTTCTGCGCATCTATTATCTCCTCGTCGGATACATCGATCATAGAGCCTCTAGATTCATACACCGCTCTAAGAGCCTTCTTCCAGCTGACGGGGTTCCCTATCCTTATAGCTGTAGCTACCGTTTCCGGTTTTTCGATAGGCTCCATAACCCAGCTCATAGATCTATAAGCTTTCACGAGGGGGTTCGCTCCTCTAGCTTGCACCCCGTGCATCCTAGGTAATTTCTCGGTTAACCCTAGCATCCTCAGCTCATTAAACCCTTTCCAGTATGCTGATATATTCCCAGCATTACCTACCGGTATCACTATATTATCCGGGCTAAAACCGAGTTGATCGAATATTTCTAAAGCAGCCGTCTTCTGCCCCTCTATCCTGAAAGGGTTCACGCTGTTGAGGAGGTATATACTCCTCTCCTCTAGACAGATTTGCATCGCCGCCTTCAACGCTGAATCGAAATCCCCCTTTACAGCTAGCACCTTAGCTCCATACATCATAGCCTGCGATAGTTTACCTAACGCTATCTTCCCAGCCGGCACTAATACGTAGCATCTAAGACCTGCTCTAGCTGAATATGCGGCTAGGCTAGCAGCCGTATTCCCGGTGGATGCGCATAACGTTGCTTTAAACCCAAGCTCTAAAGCCTTCGAAACACCTATACTCATCCCTCGATCCTTAAAGCTGCCCGTAGGATTATCGCCCTCGCATTTGATATAGAGGTTTTCCGATCCCATCTCCTTAGCTAGATTACGGCATCTCAATAATCGTGTACCCCCCTCATCCATGCTTACTACCTTCGAATCATCGAATATGGGTAGAAGCTCCCGATAACGCCAAACGTTTAGAGGGCGTTCACGCCATAAACCTATATCTACCGTATCGCTTAGTCTCTCGATATCTAGACGAACTTCTAATAGACCGCCGCATCCACTGCATGTATATACTACTTCATCCACCCCGTAACTCCGACCGCAATCCATACACCTTACATCGAAGCATTCATGTAACCTCGTATACACCCCTACCCACCTTTGTAACGTATATTCTGCACCCTATACCTTTCTCCTCGAAGATCCTCCTAAAAGATTCTGCCGTAGATTCCAACCTCTCATGGTATGTTATAGCTATGTAAGCCGGTCCCGCACCGCTTAAAGCTATACCTACTCCAAGCTCTTCAGCTAACCTACGTACCTCATCGTAAAGCTGTGCGAAGCCGTGGTAAGCTCTAATACGTTCGACAACTTCATCTCTCATACCATCCCTGAGTAGATCTACACGTCCTAGGATTAAGCCTAACACGGTTAAGCTTCCATACCCTACGTTACGGTATGCCGATGATAAATCTATCGTAGTAGGTAGAATCTTCCTTGCTTCATATGTCGAAGCTTTTCTTGCATATGGTAGGATAACGACTACACCTAATCTATCGTTAGGTTTGAATGAGTAGATCCTCGGAGGGGTACCGGCTATTACGGTGAATCCCCCTAATATAGCTGGTGCGACGTTATCTAAATGCGGGGCTCCGGCAGATACCATCTCGCCGAGTGAAGCATACCATATAAGCTTATCCTGGGATAACTTCAGATCATATAGCTTATCTATAGCATAGGCTACGGCTGAAGCTGTAGCGGCTGATGAGCCTAGCCCCGATCCTGGAGGTATATTCTTCCATATCTTTATCTCGACTCTATCTTCCAAGCCGAAATCCTTCATCATACTTAAAGCTACATATCCACCGGTATTCCTCTCAGGCTCTAGCGGTACAGGATAACCCTCCGCAGAAATCTTCAGATGCATCCCACCTTCGCGAGTTATCGAAACCTCCACTATATCGTATGGATCTTCCAAGGCTAAACCGAAGCAGTCAAAACCAGCTCCGAGGTTAGCGGATGAAGCAGGGGCTCTCACCCTTATACTCTCCATACCAACCACACTCTAAACCAGCTCTAAGATCGCTCTACCACTCGATGATTTAACGCTTTCGCAGTAGGCTACGCCAGCCCCCTCCTATGCTTATATTCAATGTAGCATGCCCCCTCCACCGATACCATGCATGGACCTATAGGGTTTAAAGGCGTACAAACGTTGGAGAATAACGGGCAGCCCCTTGGTTTAACTAAGCCTCTAAGCACCTCCGAGCATAGACAGCCCTTAGGCTCGCTATAATCTCCGTGCAGATCTATCTCGTCTTGGAAAACCAGCCTAGCTTCTCGATCTTCATACTTCTTTCTAAGATGCATACCCGAGTTATCTACTCTAGAAAGCCCCCTCCACTCGAGATCGACCGTTTCGAAAACTTCTTCGATAAGCTTTAAAGCTTTAGGATTCCCCTCCCTCCTAACAGCTCTACTATATTCATTCTCAACCTTAGCTTCCCCCATCTTAATCTGTCTAGCAAGCATGTAGACGGATACAAGCACGTCGAGCGGCTCAAAACCTGATATTACATGTGGGATGGGGAAACTGGAGACTATCCTTTCATACGGCTCGATACCTATAATGGTACTCACATGTCCTGGATCTATGAATCCATCGATCCTTATCTCACCTAAGGAGAGTAGAGCTTCTATAGCAGGCGGTATACGCCTATGACAGCTTAATATATAGAAGTTCTTAGGCGGGTCGGATAATATAGTGTAAGCTGTAGCGGGAGCTGTAGTTTCGAATCCGACTGCTAGGAAGACTACGTCCTTATCTGGATTCTTCACAGCTATATCGACGGCATCGTCGATACTATAAACTATCCGTACATCTGCTCCCTCACCTCTAAGTGAAAGTAGGCTTCTCCCTCTAATCCTAACTCTAGCAGCGTCACCATAAGTAGCTACAATCTTCCCTCTAGTAGCTAGTATCATGGCTTCCCTATACTCTCTAGCAGTGGTAACGCATATAGGGCATCCTGGACCGGCTATAAGCTCTATGCCATAGGGTTCGAGTAAGGTGTCTAAGCTATACCTTACTATCGTATCTTGATGCGTACCACATATATTCATGAATCTAGCTTTAACACCGAGATCCCTAATCTTCTTCAACACCTTAGCAGCTATAGCTTTATCCCTAAACCTAAGCATAGCTAAACCTCGATACGTATACCTTCGACTGTGCAATCTCTCCCCTTAATAAGCTTGGATATGCCGTCACATCGAGGGCATTGAACGATGGGTGGGGAGTAATGATATGAAGGATCATCCCTGCTTTCGACCACCCATCTATAACCGCATTCTATACATTCAGCTATAGCTTCCTCTTCTGAGATGATGAATAGTGTGCCGTCTAGGAGTGGGTCCGCTTCAGCTATAGCTTCTAGGGAGAATCTAAGCTGATCTGGGTTCACAAACGAGAATCGCCCGATCCTCACCCTAACCTCTAGTATCCTCTTCGCATGCCTCCGTTTAGCCTCTGTTAGAACTATATCCGCCACCTGGGATGCTATCGAGAATTCATGCATAAACATCTACCCACCGTGATGGAGGATGGATTGCTCTATAAATCTAAAGCACGTATAACTTCGTCTATACCCATCCCATCTCGACATATAGCCTTAACTATATGAGCCCTAGGATTCACTCTCCTTATATCTTGAACAAGTTTATCTGGATCCACCCTCATAGCTTCACTTAAATCCATCTTATTTACGACGACTACATCTGCATCCATAAACATGAATGGGTGCTTGACGACTGTATACGGCCCTTCTGTTACGCTTATTACAACTACACGTTTATGACTACCTAGTGGGAATTCGGCTGGGCATATAAGGTTGCCTACGTTTTCTATGAATATCAGTTCTAGATTGGATAAATCGAGTTTTTCTAGAGCTCTTCTTATCTGGCTTGCATCAAGATGGCATTCTCTACCTGTATTAACTTGTACAGAATCCACCCCCTCCCTCATGATCATATCTGAATCTATACTAGAGGTTAAATCCCCCTTTATAACAGCTATACGATATCTATCTTTAAGCCTCCTGCAAATCTGTAGTATTAAAGTGGTTTTTCCAGATCCAGTAGCCCCCATAACATCTATAGCCCTAACCTTATAGCTATCTAGAATTCTACGATTCTCATCAGCTAGCATCTTGTTACGCTCGGTTACACTCCTCTCCAACTCTACATCGAGCTTTTCACCCTCATCCTCCCTCACGATGATTTTACTCATTATCATCCCCCATAGCATTCGAATTTAGATCCTCCTCTATGGATAGAATCCTCCTCCACAACTCTAAAGTTTCACGGGCATAATCTTCAGGTACGATTTGGATAGCGTAACCTGCATGCACTAGTACGTAGTCCCCGGGCTTCGCTCCCTCGAGTAAGGCAAGGTTGACTTTTCTGATGGTGCCATCCCCGAAATCCACCTTACCGATAACGCCATCCACTTCGATGAGTAGACCAGGTATCGCTAGACACATCGCAGGTCTACCGCCGATAGCTTTCACTCTAATTCGAGATCTACACGGAGATATTAAGCTTTAATCGAATCCCTTACAACAGGTTTACATACCGTGTACGTGTATGGTCTCCCCCATCGATGCATAGGGATACCTTAAATACATGGATCGATCTCGAAGATGAGTGCATCATCATTCATGGAGTGCTCTCTCTATCTCTTCCAAAAGCTTAGCGATACGCCCACCCCTATCCGTAAGCCTTATAATCCTTACACCCCTACTCCTATCCTCAGCTATAAGACCCTTCTCCAGTAATCCCTCGACTGCTCTATAAAGTGTCGATGGGCTCATCAAACTCTTCTTAATTAGCTGAGATATCATCTGAGGTCTACTCGAAGAGGATAAGGTTAGTAGTAGTTTAGATTCATGCTCTGTTAGCACCATATACCTCCCTCCGATGAGGATATTCAGGATGAATAATATATAGGTTCCCATCCTACCCACCGCTCATATGATCCCCCTTATCTGATACTATCACGAACGGTGTGTAGAGAAGGCGAAGCATCCTGATGGTGATCCGATACCGTTTCCATTAATCCATACACTTTAATTGAGGTGTAACGTGGAAGATTTGTGCATGGTCGCCGGAAGATTTATCTATCATATCTGAAGGCTATATTTACCTATCGTGGTGTTCGCTATGGTGGGATTGAAGAAAGCTTTAAAGGAGGGTAGGAGAGCTCTAGGTACATGGGTAACTATAAACCATCCGGATGTGGTAGATATCCTTTCGACACTACCGTTCGATTGGCTCGTATTCGATATGGAGCATTCCCCGCTTGATGTAAGCGATCTAGAGATTCTCATGATGCCTTTAAAGGGTACTGAGGTAACGCCTATAGTTAGAGTACCGTGGAATGATATGGTCGTTATAAAGAGGGTTTTAGATGTAGGAGCTGAGGGTGTGCTTATTCCATGGGTTAATTCCCGCCAGGAAGCTGAAGCTGCCGTAAGATATATGAGGTATCCACCTAGAGGTGTTAGAGGGGTGGGTCCTAGGAGATGTATAAGGTATGGTGAGAGGTCATTCCTAGACTACTATAGGAGGTTTGAGGATGAGGAGCTTGTATTGATAGTGCAGATCGAGACTGCTAAGGCTATAGATAACCTCGAAGATATACTTTCGGTTGAAGGTATAGATGTAGCCTACGTGGGGCCCATGGATTTATCGGTTAACCTAGGTATACCTACGATGTTCGATCATCCGAGGTTTAGGGAAGCCTTGGATAAAGTCTTAAAGGTATGTGAGAAGTATGGTGTAACACCTGGCATACATACGTTTAGCATCGAGCAGGCTAAGAAGTATGCGGAGGAAGGGTTTAGATTCATAGCGTTGATGAGCGATCAGAGAGGTTTAACTTCAGCGTTTAAATCGATGCTATCAGAATTCGGTAGATAGTATGTTCATAGTAGAGGGTATATGGTTTTTAACCGGTAATTTTTAGGTTTCCCCACCGCGTTTACTAGTTAATGTTCTCATACCTCTCGGTAGCTTCAACTCTTTAAATAGGTTATCAAGCTCTACGATTTTAAGATTGATACCCTTCAATTGCTCTTCTAGCGGTGAAGCCTTCTCTATGTACTCCTCCTCGCTAAGCTCCCCAAGATTCCTAGCGACATCAAGCTTCTCCAGCTCTAAACTTATCCTTTTAACCTCATCTAATAGGATATCGTAGTATGGTTCAAGCTCTAGAGCTAGAGGTCTAAGCTTCCGCATAAGCTCTTCTATCTGCGTCGTATACTTCCCACGATACTCCTCGTATATCGCGGATGAAACCTTGGGTCTCATGGATTCCAATCTATCTAGCTTACTCTTTACAAGCTTGATTTCATCCTCTATAAGCTTAACTTCAGCTAGTATATCCTCAGGTGTTCTCTCCTTCTTCGTAGGAGCTGTCCTCACGATCTTTATTTTCAATTTAGATTCCTTCCATACGGTGTAGCCTAAGCTAAGCTTTTCAAGCTTGTATAGAAACTCGTGTAGAGCTCTCGATCCTCTAAATTCTGCTGGAAACTCTACTATCGGGTATATAGTCTCATCCCTCCTAACGCCTATAAGCCTACAGTTTATCGCAAGTTGAGCTTCTGATAGTATCGGGAATGTGAACTCGAAGGTTCCATCCTGGAATAGTTGCCCTGGAGCCTTTATAGACTTGAGTTTAGTCGAGAATAATTCCTCGAAGTATGCGTAGAGAAGATCGCCTTCGAACATCGTAGTCCTTATCGGCAGCGGGAACTCCCCTCTCTCACCTATGATCCTAAGATCCCTCTCCACGCTTCTCCTAGACTCCCTACTAACGAGAGCTAGGGTTTTTGCTCTTACGGTTGAAAGGTAGACGGATAGTAGAGGTATCATCGTCCCTATGATTAGGGATAGTAGTATTGTGTGAGCCCCCCACGGTATAGATTCTAAGGCTATCAAACCCGTCGATTTCCAGTACCCGAGAGCAGAGGCTATCATCGATATCCTATCTAGCAGCAGGTATACCAGGTATGTTCCGAAGTATCCTATGAAGCTGGAGAATAAACCTAGGATCACCCCCTCGGTTAAAAGTATATTAACGATGGATCTAGGTGTACCACCAAGCACCGCTAGGATTTTAAGATCTCTTCCCCTCTCATATATAGTCGAGTACATGGTGAGATAGACCATTAGACATATTATAGCTATAGGCACGATTACACCGCTTAAACCCACAAACCTGTACATATGAACCTCCTCATACGATACAAGATATCCGTCCACGGGTACGCATACATCGCAGCCGAATAGGTGGACGACCTCCTCCGCCTTCCCGGCTAAATCCAAAGCCTCATCTTTAGGTATTACGAATAGCCATGGTATATCGAAAGCTTTTATACCAGCCACAACCGTCGGTAGACTGTTCATCGAAATTATAACCGTATAGTCTGGATTCTCGAACATAGGCTTTCCATCAAACCTTTTAACTTCGGATAAAGCTCCTGGGTTGAATAAGCCTTTAACCTTCACCCTACCCAACGGTATACGTATTATATCCTCGCCGAGTAGGAGCAAGTTGACTTGTATAGTCTCCCCTACCGGTATACCTAGCGTTGAAGGCATTAAGGCTGCCGACTCATTCGATAGTAGATATCCACCTAGCGTATACGTGTTAAGCTTGTAAAGCTTCGCAAAAGCTTCTGGATCTATACTATAAACCTTCATCATCCTCCAACCCATATCGCCATAAACTACTTCAGCTTCTGTGCTTACCGCTCTTTCAAACGAGAAGTCTACAGTAGCCATGCAGTAAGATATATTCGAAATCCATTCCTGCGTCTCAAACCATACCACCATATCCTGGGTTATGAATCGTTTCTCGTAGATATCCGCGTATAAAGCTATGAATCTCCCTTGTAGAGTATCGACTGGTTCTCTACCGGTCTCTACAACTCCATGCACACCCACTACCCGAATAAAGGATATACAGGCTCCTACCACGATAGCTATACTTAGAGCTACCAATAGTGTGCGTCGAATCCTACTCTGCAGGTTTCTTATCGCTAAACTTATAGGTAGCTCCACCCTGGATGATGCTATCAAAGCTAATATGTAGAATGATATGAATGCTATAGTCCCAGCTGAGAAGCATGCTATAATGGAAGAAATTGACTCTATATAGGATATCTTCACGCCTAGAAGAGATGAGGTGAACATTATGAATCCAGCTCTAAGCTCAGGTAGAGTGTAGAAGAAGATGTAAGCGAATATGAAGAATAAAGCTATATGAAGTGGGAACCTTGCTTTCTCCCTCTTAACGGTTAGATGTAGTATTAGTGTCGAGAACCCATACGAAAATGCTAAAGCTAGGAATACTCCTAGCACTACCATCCTATCCTGATTGCTAAGCTTCCAATCCAAATCCATAAGTTTATTCTGTATCACGCTTATCGTGAACATAGCTTCATGATAATCCCTTCTATCGAATAATATATCTAGATACGATAAATATGATCTTATGAGTTCAGCCTCCCTCCTCTCATCGTATAGATCTAAACCTACTTTAGAATACCACTCCACTTTATCGAGTGTTCTAGTTATCCAATCGTTAAGGTTATCGAATGTATAGATTTTCATCCAGTTTACTAGGCTATCCCCCCCTCTTATCGTTAAGGTAGTGGTATACCCCCTATAGGTAACTCTACCCATCATCCTTGAGATAGCTAGTCTTACAGGGTAATCTATCGGGACGAAGTATACATCCTCATAGGTTGGATATCCTGCCGGGATCCCTACCGGTATCGCGCTCGGCTCCACTATTAGACTCAATTTAACCGGGTTATTATAGTTTGAGAACGGGTCTACGCAGCTTACGTTTACGAGTTTAGCCTTAGCTAACGTTAATATGAATCTGTAGACCGTTCTATTATCGCGTTCTGATAGTACTTCTGGATCCATGCTCAACCCTGTATATACTGTTTCATCCCCTATCCTAGTGGCTGTATGCCTAACATTCTCCACTCTGAACTTCTGTATACCTGTAACTATGTAGTCTCCATATACCGTTAAGCTTCTCAACGATGGAGGGGTGATGGAGCCGTTCACAGCTAACCTATACTCTATGTATCCTGACCCGTTGGTTAAATCATCTATGGTTAGGGTTGGGAAATCTAGCTTTAGATGTAGGTAGGGTATGGGGGCTCCGCCTACAGCGTTTACGGCAAGCACTCTAACTATGTACTCTGTAGTCTTAGCTCCATCAGAAGCGTAGATGATGAAGTTTGATTGAAGTATGAGGTGGATGGCGAATAATGATAGGATTAGTAAGAGTGATCTTCTCCGAGGCATGATCTACCCCTCCTTAGCAAGCCTCCTAAGCTTCTCGGTATACTCTGTCTTCAGCTTCCTATATATCTTCTCTTCTATCTCGCCGTTTGCGTAGAGTCTCTCAAGTTTACTGAGCATACTCTTCAACTTAGAGTATTCCGCTGAAACCTCTCTAGTTCTATGCCTCCATATGATGCTTAAAACCATCCATATCCCTATAAAGACGCCTATATATCCCCATAAGTTTAGTATGAACCCGCATCTAGCAGCGAGGCTTGTAGACTCCATAAACTCTATCCTATCCCTATATTCATAGAGTCCGCTCGATACATGTACTTCATACATACGGTTGAGCGGAAGCTTGATAGCTACGCTTCCAGCATCCCTCTGCTCGAATCTTAACGTGAATACTTTCTCCTCGAATCTATATAGCGGTGTTGTCACGATCCTCATATGGGTAATCTCTACTACGCTATCTTTCAATGGATTCAACCATACATCCAACGGGATGACTGTTAGGGAGGCTACAGCCGCGGTCACTCCAATTTCTTCAACCCCCTTAACCACCTCTACGGAATCCTGCGAGTATACGAGCTCACCTAGATATTCCACCCTTATAGAGTATATACCGGACGGTATATAGTAGAACGTTATGTAGCCATGGGCATCGGTATACCCTACACGCATTATACCCTTCTCCGATTCTATGAGGTATACCGTCGCGTTGTACAACGGGTCGTTCTCCAGATCTAATACCCTAATCTTCACGTTGAGGGTTATTAGGGATAGCCTGAAGACGTCTTCATCACGCTTTACATCGATATATTGTTGGAGGAATATCTCCCCTAGCCCTCCTATAACGTAGACCGTATACGTGCCGTTGAAAACGTTCTCTATCCTCGCCCGCCCATCCATCCCCGTCGTGTTAGCGTAAGTTATCCGTTGTTCATCGCTTGATACGAGCACCACCAGAAGGTTGGGTAGAGGTTTACCAACCGGATCTACTATCTCTATCTCTACATCATATGCCCACGTACGTATAGGTATCACACCGCTACTCTCGATCAACCCCTCCCAATAACCTACAAGCTTAGAGTATGCTAGAACCTTAACGCTGTACGATCCTGGGTTGAGTTTCGTCCTACAGTATCCGGTTTCGTTCGATCTTAAAGTTGAAATCTTCCTTTCATACTCCATGGATTCGATGATCACGGATACAGGATATCTACTCGGTATACTGGAATTCCCATCATAATCGATTACCCTAAATGTAGTATCTATGAAGGGGAGCAGGTACGGTAGCCTAACTGTTATCGGGAAGTATGCGTAGCTACCGCCGGCGGAGGAGTTTGCATAAACTATCAGCAGATAGTTTCCCTCCCTAGTGAACCTTAAGCGCCATACTAGGCTACGTGGCGATCCATACGTAAGGCGGTCTAAAACCTTCACCGTCATATTCCGGCTCTCTATATACAACGTATGCGATTCTAGAGAAACCGTCACGTTATGCAAATCTGATAGGGGTGTCAGCTCTACTTTAAACTCTAGCTCTTCATCGACCTCTACGGCTGTCGGTGAATCGATCGATATCAGGATCGGCGGATTCCCTACATCTATGATGGGCTTATACTTCGTACGGATTAATTCGGTCGTTAGATCCGCTCTGGTGATATCTGCGTCAGCTATTTGAAGCCTGCAACTGTATCCTTCAAGTATAGGTGTAGATGTAGGCATCCCTTGAAACGCTATCAAGTCATAGCTCGGTAGATCTGATTTAATGATTATACGCGAGATCGAAGTAGCTGGCTTTAGATATACTATCAACCCCTTCCTAACTCCTGGTGCTGATAGATATACTAGATCTGATGTGGGAATGGATATACCTAATCCTGCCTTCGCTATCTCCAATTCCTCCGTCGTATTATATGCATAGCATTTCTGGAATAGATTCTTCGGTAGAAGGATGTGGATAGGCATTATCGTTCCAGTCTCCGTATACTTTACGTAAACCTCTGAATCTATGTATGGAGTATAAGAGTAGAATCGTATCGCTACATCGAACTCCAGCTTACCGTAGACGCTCCTATACCTAACCTCCACTATAAGCGGGCCTTCGATCAGCCTCCAATCATACACCTCTCCTAGACTTACCAGATCTATGGTTGATCCATTAGAAAGTATTAATCTCAGATTAGGAAACCCCCATGATGGATCTATCAAGTTTACTTCTCCAATCTTGCTGATCAACTTATACATACCTAAGGTTGAATTTATACTCACATATGCTTTATAGAAGCTATTCTCTACGATCACATATGTATCATTGATGCTCTTCGATACTTTGAGGTCTGAAGTTATATTGTATGTTTGTTTAGGTTTAGAGAATGAATAGTATAGTTTAAGAGTTTTATTCTCATACCTACCTATATCTATAGGGAATACGATTTTCACCCTTCTATAATAGCTTGTATTAGGATAGTATTCTGATTCAATTATCTGGAAAGGTACTAAATACATATTATCGCTCATTAATCTAAGACTCCCATTCATAGCTATGCCGAAAGAGAATAAAGCCTCTACCTCCACGTATTCCCTATGATAATCGACTGGTAAAGTGTTATTCACATAGATTTCCATATAGTTCTCCTCCTCTATAACTCTCTCAACCAGTAATTCGTATATCATATTATCCCTACTAATATCTATTTGGAATGATGCTATTACTGATCCAGTTCTACTGGTAACATCTAATCTATATGTACCGTTAAATAAATCCTTAAATGTAGCGATACCTGATGCATCTGTTATATTCCTATAAGTTATCGACTTAGAAAAGTTTCCTAAAAGATTTAGGGTTACTATCGAATCTGGGAGAGGGACTCCACCCCAACCTAATACTTTCAATTTGAAATCGTATAACAGACATTTAATGTTAACGAAAGTAGATTTGTATGCAGATATAATTGCCTCACCTATACTTACATTCTCAAGTAGTACTACTGCTTTATACAGATCTGGATATACTTGAATCTCTGTGAAACCTGAGTTGTTAACTGAAGAAGTATATATGTTTCTAGAAGTTAATCCTTCAAGTTTTATCGATATCATATTCAAGCTATTATCTATCTTATTTTCTCCATCGAAATCTAAAAGCTGAATTTTCAGATTCACATATGGCATGATCGATGGTAGAGTTACATTTAATTGTACAAATGCATACGATACATTAGCTTGATTATACAATAATATAGCTACAAGATATAATCCTTCCTTATCGAATTTAAGATTCCAAGAATACCTCTTCACATCACCCCTCCTCAACTCCCCTATATAGGTAATAGTTAAATTTGAATATGGTTTTAAATTATCTTCGAGACGATAGCATGTAGCGTTAAGCCACAGATTACGCATTCTCTCATAACATGTTGCTGTAACTTTTAAATCTATAACATCATCGACTGTAATCGATAATGGAGCTTCAGCTTCTATCTTAGCGAAAGGCTTCTCTATATATATTTTTAATCCTTGTATGAAAAGTGATAAGAGGGAATCGAAGTATTCCTTAGTAGGTTTTCCATACATTAATCTAAATGCAGATTTATATTTTATAGATCCTGAACTTGGGATGGTTGAACTATTTGCTTGGAAAGCTAATATTATATAATCTGTAGCTTCAGATTGTACTATTAATCTAGATATAGTAAAATCTATAGGTTTGAAAAATATAAGAAGTCCACATACATCGCTATATAAATATATTATATCCGAGGGTTTATATGAAATTTTACCCTTTATCGATGTTAAATCTATCTCAACATTCGAATTATAAAGATATAACTTTGTGAATGCTCCTTTAGGTATAGCGAAATGTAAGGGGTATACAAATTTGAATTTAGAGAAGGTATCGGTACGTAGCATACCTTCATATACGATCGTAGGATTATACGCGAAGAATCTGAAAAGCCCCTCTAATAGTATAGAATCATATGTACCATTATAGTGTACTTCGTTTACTAGTGTACCGTTTATCGTAATCCATACACTTGAATTAGCAAATCTATCGTTTGTTATCACTCCTAGATCCTGTGAGTATAAATAGATTCCTGGGAAGCTTGCTATAGGATCTACGATATTGTTATCTACCCCCTTCATAGATAACCATTCTATACCTCTAGTAGAATTTCTCCGTATCTTAGCATTGTAGAAACTATTCTCTACATTAATGCTTATATTATTTCTGTTGGTTATTAGATCTGATTTAAGATCATATGTATATAGATTCTTCTTTGTAGCAGAATATTCAAGTATAAATTTCTCTGCATCATTGTTGTTAATGCTAGCTAGAAATACTAAACGTAATGCTTTATAGTATGGTGTCCCTCCGTAAAACTTCTCATCTAAAATTTGGATAGGTATGGGTAAACCTTCACTATTCTTTAAGGATATACTTCCATTTATAGCTTCCCCATAGGAGAATTCTACATTTAGAAAAATAGGTTCATAGCTTAAATCTATCGGTAGGGTATTGTTTACGATTATAGTTCTCGATCTATATCCAGTATATGTTTTCCCTACATCTATAGGTGGAGGGGGTGGATTGATCCATACATACGGTTGATAGTATTGAGCGTGAAAGGATGCTAGAAGCGTCGGCATTAATATTACGATAATTAATGATGGAATGTAGATCTGCTTCATCTATATATTCACCAGCTTCCTACTGCATTGCTAAGTTCGATTATCTTTATATCGGTTTCTTCGATCCTCGTCTTCAACTGATTCATCCTTCCCTGTATCTCCATAAGCTTTCTCTCTACATCCATCCTCTGTTTCATATAGTAGTTGTGGTCGTATTCTCCAACCATGAATCTTACCCATAACTCTTTAAGACGATCTTCTAATTCAGAAGCTTCCCTTTCTAATTCAGATATCTCTCTGAGCAGCTCATCTTTTTGGCTAAACCAATTTTCAGTTATTGAGCTTAAAAAATGCTTTATAAAATCTTTATTTTTAACATTATCTTTATTCTCAATATTTGCTTCTATATAGCAGGATACTATAAATATCTTTGTATCTACATCGAGATCTTCAGATAGACTTTGATTAATTTTAAGCAATATATTATTTAATTCATCTTGTTTCTGTTTTAAGCTTCTAATTTTTGATTGCATCTGAATAGCCTCAGGTGGATACCTACCTGAACTATAATCGTAAGATTTAATTTCAGGCATAGATTCTATTTCCAACCTTATTCTTTCAAGCTCTGTAAGGACATTTACTTTAAGATCTTCTAATTTGAATCTAACTTCGAAATATTCTTCTACAGTTTTTAATAGTTGAGACATATATTCACCACGGAGGGATTGAAATACAGATTTGGATACTTCTCTACGAGAGCTAAGCTCATCGAGCTTCTTCAATCTGAGAACCACCGCTTTTATGCTCTCGCATACACCGCTGAATCTAGTTAGAAGTTCCTTCCCCTTTTCGATAGGATCCACGGGGCTACTATAAGTTGAAGACATATCATGTTGAGATGTGATCCTCGTGATATTTAACTTTTATATACGTTTTATGTAATCAACATGATTTTACGTCAGAGGTTACGGATAGGTGGTCTGATGGATGATATTCAATCATCGATCTTAGCCGAGAGTATTCTTCATCCCACCTATATCGATCTAGATCTCAGATGCGGTATATAAATGCTTAAGTAGTCTAGAGGATTCTCTATCCTTTGAAGGTGTATACATATGCTTCCTGGAGGGTTCAGGTTATCCGTCATATCGGATGAAGTCTCTCAGGATCTGATAAAGGTCGCTGAATTCGCTAGAAGGTTTAATCTTGATGCTATAGAGATAAGGACTGTATGGAATAAGCCTCCCCACCAGCTCCTAGATCATGTAGGCGAGATATCGAGTATACTATCGCGTTATGGGCTTAAGGTGTGTAGCATAGCCTCCCCGTTCTTTAAATGCGATATAGATAATAGGGAGGAGTATCTACTCCATCTAGATATACTTCGTAGATGCTGCGAGCTTGCTAGAAGACTTGATGTAGATATAGTTAGGGGATTTACATTCTGGAGGAAGGGGAGGTACGAAGACTATGAATATAGGATAATCGAGTTATTCCAGGAGCCGCTCAAGATAATCGAGGATGAAGAGGTTATTCTAGCTATAGAGAATGAGCCTGCTACGTTCACTACGAATGGTAGACTTGTATCGATGATAATCGAGAGGTTGAGTTCTAACTATGTGAAAGCTGTATGGGATCCTGGAAACGATGTAAGCGATCCATATGGTGAGAAGCCGTATCCGGATGGATACAGCTACGTGAAACGCCACATCATCCACATCCACATTAAGGATGCGAAGAGGGTTGACGGAGAGGTTGTACCGGTACCTGTAGGGGAGGGAGATGTAGATTTCAGAGGTCAATTCAAAGCTTTGAAAGCTGATGGGTATAGAGGCTATCTATCGCTGGAAACTCATTGGAGACCTAGAAAGAGGCTTACAGAGGAGCAGATCGTTAGACCTGGGGGAGCGGCATTCTCTGAAGCAGGAGAAGAGGCTTCCGAGGTATGCATGCGTAACCTTATAAGGATACTGGAATCGTTATAGGCGGCTATAGACCACCCGGGATCTCAAACCGTAGATTTTCGTTTTTCAGCTGAATAACTCCTAGGACGGTATGGATAGCTCCTCCGATAAAATAGCCGGTCTTTCCCGGAAGCCTCAGCATCCCCCAACCCTTAGGTTACTGCTACTATAGAAGCTGCATCGCATAGTTTACGCCACCGCCACCGCTTCACTCGGTAGGTTTATATTAGGATACGTAGTGGAAGGTATTTGTAGATAGTATCTTGAGGCATAGATATGAGTTAGGGTTAAACTCTATATTCTTCATCTTAGGTTTGCTATCCATCTCGATCCTCCTTAGTAGCGCTATCTCTTACGAATATACCACCAGGTTTTCAGGTGTTCCAGCCTCGAGTAGAGCTGCGGTTTTGGATCCGTTTAATAGTAGATTCAGAGGTGTAGATGGGTATCAATCCAGTATAGATGCTATCGTTAAGCATCTGGAATCCGCAAACTATACGGTAGAGTATTACAGAGATGGGGAGGTTTCGCTAGATGTATGGAGGAAGATATGTATGGGGGGTTACGGTGTCGTATACCTCAATACTCATGGCTATATCGATCAAGATGGATATGTATACGTGTATTTAGGCGAACTTGTGAGAGGAGAGGATCCATCTATACATGAGATGGGCATCTCCTACCTCCCACTCGAGGAGGGAGTGGATGAAGCATATGTCGTAGTGTTTCCAGAGTTTATCAGATACTACGGAAGGATGTGTGAGAGGTCGGTAATATTCGTGGATGCATGCCTCTCGGCCTATAACCCTACGATGGCTTCAGCGTTTATAGAGGTAGGTGCCGGATGCTATGTGGGATGGAGCGGCTCTGTAGGTGTAGCTGTAGGTGCTAGGATAGATGCGGAGTTCTTCGAGCATCTAGCTCAAGGGGATACGATATTCACAGCTTTATCTAAATCCGGTATAGATCCTATGACTACGGCACACCTCATAGCTTATGGTGACCCATACATAGCGCTTGTAGATACCGGGTATAGAGGTTCTACATCCATCCTAGCTTATATAGCTCTATCTCTAGTTTCGTCTATTCTATGTATGATGCTAACCTTCAGAAAGCCTAAATTCATATATGCTAAACTGTACAATATTCTAAAATGGGTGATTTTGCATAGGCATAAGATGAGATTCATCTAATACAGATTATATATTACGTATTATGTAATGTGTAATCCACCCTTAATAATTCTGTAGGCGATAGCCGTATCACCTTACGATATATCCAAGTAATCCTAGAGAGATTCGATATCGTGAAGAGAGTCATGTAGCTGATGTCAACAGACTGTAGGGGGGAAGGCTATTTTAGCCTAGTATTAGATAATCTACTAGAAATCTGCTTAGGGCTATGTTTACGTCGAAGGTATGCCTAGCCACGGAGAATTCGACTATGAAGAATTCAGACGTAACATATTCAGATTATCCCATAGGCTTAAGGTAGAGTATGCTAAGCTCGATCAGACTGTTAGCGAGATGAAGATCTATCTTCGCGAGCTCTATGATAAGTGTGAATCAGCTTTCAAATTTGGTCAGCCGCTTAGAGCTAAGATGTATGCGGATGAAAGCGTTAAAGTCGAGGGGTTGATGAAGCAGCTACTACACGTCCAGCTCATCATAGAGCGGGTGCTGATCAGGCTTGAAACATTAAAGGAGGTTGGCAGGATACTATCGCTACTACCGCCTATAACCGAAGCCTTGAGATATGCTGGTACGAGTATTTCAGATGTCATACCTGAAACCTCTAAGAGGATAGATAGGATACTATCGGATATAGAGCCTCTACTATCTCTGACTATGGGGGAAGTCGATAGGAGTGAAGTCGAGAGGATATTGAATGAGGCTAGAGCAGCCGTGGAGGAGAGGGTTAAACTAGTGCTTCCAGAGCCTCCGAAAGAGGTATATAAGCTTCTAGAAGAGGATGTTAAGCAGGGCTAGATCCTCTACCCAGCATCCTAATCTTCAACTCTAACTATCGCGCCGATCAGATCCGCTTCCGATACTAGACCTAGCTTCATCATGGTGGATTTCCTAGGTATACCATTTCCGCTCCATCCACGCCTCCTATAGTATGTATCGAGCATATACCTGTATCCATCTATATCTAGAACTACGCCCCTAAACGATCCACGGGTAGTCGGCTCCTTAAACCATCTAGCCGGGGGATAATCTAATATCGGATCCCATCCACCCCTCTCCCGTATCCAGAAGGCCCTCATCAACGTGTATATACGATCTGCTACATCGAAGAATTCATCTAGACGTAGCTTCAACCCTGTAGCAGCTTCGAAGAAATCGATATACCACTTTAATTCGAACCCGAGTTCAACCCAGGGTAGCCTACAGACTGTCAGGGATTCGAATATACCACCCCTTATCCTTTGAAGCTCTATGAGCTTATCGACTTTAGCGATCGTATAGCCAAGCCTATCATTCCTCACCTCCCAGGATATTATCCATGCATCTTTATGGTGAGCTCCTATGGGGGATGTACCGTAGGCTAGAGCCATACCTGGAGCTGAATGGCAATCGTAGCCAGATACCTCCAGCCCCTTAACATGCATCGCCCAATCTTCTGAGCCATACAGCTTCATCGAAGCTGTATGAACGCCCTCAGCTAGTAGATCGCCTATCCCACGCCTATACACGATATCCTCTGCTAAAGCTAACGCATCGTCGAATACCCCCCATTCATACCTTTCGTTTATAAGCTTCTTCTCGGATGCTTCGAACGTGAATCCTATAACATTCCCTAACGATATAGTATCCACACCGCTTTCATCCGCAAACCTCGTTAGAGCTGCTACCTTTCTCAGATCCCCTAAACCTATATTCGCTCCGAGCATAGCTACATTCTCGTAATCCAGCTCTACCTGGAGTCCGTAGCTATCCTCGATGATATTCCCGCATTTAGCGTTGCAGTATGGGCATCCTCTACGTCCGATCTTCATAGATTCCATCGCGTATCCTCCGATATCCTCGGCGTGATCGAATACACCCTCACGGAAGTTCATGCATGGAAGGACTGAATTCTCCTGGCTCCATTCGATCGTAGACATCGTACCCTGTCTAACCCAGAAATCGTAGTTTGGAAGACTCAATATGCTATGGTAGGATTCGTAAGCGAGCCTCTCCAAACTTCTAGCGTCGGCTACAGGTATACTCCCCTCGCCTATGAATACTATAGCTTTAAGATTCTTGGATCCCATGACAGCTCCGATCCCAGTCCTACCCCCAGCCCTACCAGATTGGGAAACTACGTTAGCGTATCTAACTAGATTCTCGCCTGCAACCCCTATGGATAGTATACCGATACCCCTGCCATACTCCTTTCTAAGCTCGGATTCAACCTCGCTCGTAGGTAGACCTTTAAGATCCACTCGCACCGATATCTCCGCTTTACGGTTATCGATCACCAGTATTGAAAGCTTCTCAGCCCTCCCCTCTACGACTACCATATCGTATCCAGCCCTCCTCATATACACCGCTGCTAAACCCCCTATACTGCCATCCCCATATCCGTATGTTAACGGGCTTTTAGAAGCTAGAACTATCTTACCGCTACTAGGGATAGGCAACCCTGTAAGCGGTCCTCCAGCTATAACAAGTTTATTCTCGCTCGATAAGGGATCCACTCCGACCGGTAGATAATCCCATAGAATCTTAGCTGCGAAGCCTCTACCACCTATGAACATGGTCTTTAAGGAGTCTTCATACCTGCTGGTGATAGTCTTCCCCTTAGCTAAATCCACTCTAAGCATGTATCCGGTCCATCCGTTCATACTCAACGAAAGGAAAGTTAACTCCCACCGATCTGCTTATAAACATTACCATCCAGTATATTCAGCTCCGGGATGTCGGGCATGTATGAACGGTGTAGGATAGCTGTGGTGGGAGTAGGTAGGATGGGTGAGGCTATAGTAGCCGGGCTGATCTCCTCGGGTAGGTATACGAGTGAGCATATCGTATGCTACGATGTATCGCTTGAGAGGAGGGAGTATATGCGTAGGATGTATGGTGTAAGATGCTTGGATAAGCCATCCGAAGATATAAGGGATGCCCGTATAGTATTCGTATCGGTTAAGCCTAAGGATGTATCCATAGCGTTATCCTCGATAGCATCATACCTAGATAAATCGTCTACGCTGATATCGGTAGCGGCTGGTGTACCGCTAAGCTATATAAGGAGATATATAGCTAAACCGACGCCTATCGTTAGGATAATGCCGAATCTAGCATGCATGATACGTGAAGGTATGATAGCCTACTCAACCGAGTACGATATAGATTACGAAACAGAGAAGGGTATCGTGGACATCCTCTCGATTCTAGGTAGAGTTGTGAAGATCGACGAGCGGTACATGGATGTAGCTACAGCCCTGATCGGAAGCGGACCTGCCTATGTAGCGTTCGTGATAGAAGCTTTAGCCGATGCAGGGGTAAGGCTTGGAATACCTAAGGGTCTCGCTATAACCATGGCTACGCAGACGGTACTAGGAGCTTCCAAGCTTATATTGGATAGGAACATCCATCCAGCGATACTGAGGGATATGGTAGCTACACCCGGTGGGACTACGATCGAGGGTCTTCTCACGCTTGAAGAGAGAGCTGTTAAATCGGCTTTCATATACGCTGTATCTAGAGCGGCTGCTAAAGCTTCTGAGCTAAGCCTTAAGGATTAGCTTTATCTAAACTATTATCGATTAATCTTCAAGGTGTCATCGAGGATGGGTGGAGCTAGGGTTACGCTGATAGGTGCAGGTAGCCATGTATTCGGTCTAAGATTAGCCGTAGATTTGATGACCTATCCAGAGCTTAAAGGTTCTACGCTGAACCTAATGGATATAGATAAGGATAGGTTGGAGTTTACAGCTAGACTCGTTAGGATGGCTGCAGAGCAAAGTGGAGCTGAGATGCGTATACATGCTACCACTGATAGACGTGAAGCGCTTAAAGATGCAGATTACGTCGTTACATCGATAAGAGCAGGAGGTATGGAGGCTACACGCTTGGATCTTCAGATACCTGCTAAATACGGGGTGGAGCAGGGTGTCGGGGATACGATAGGTCCTGGAGGAGTATTCTACGGTTTAAGGAACGGCTTCGCCCTCCTAGAGATATGCAGAGATATGGAGGATCTATGTCCCGATGCCCTACTCCTAAACTATACAAACCCCATGGCGATCCTCTGCTGGGCGATCAAGGAATCGACTAAAGTGAGGGTTGTAGGTCTATGCCATAGTGTACCTAATACAGCTCATCTACTCGCTAGCTACATAGGCGCTCCGCTCGATGAAATATCCTATCTAGCAGCGGGTATAAATCATATGGCTTGGTTTATAGATTTTAGATGGCGTGGGATTGATGCATACCCCATATTGAGGGAGAAGCTTTCAGATCCATCGATATACGATAACCCGGCTCATCCAGCATACTACGATCTAGTTAGGATAGAGATCTTCAAAGCTTTAGGGTACTATGTAAGCGAATCTAGTAACCATCTATCAGAGTATCTCCCATATTTCAGGAAGAATATGAAGCTTATAGAGAGGTATAGGATTCTAAGCTCTTCAAGGAGGCTGGAGATGCAGGAGAAAGCGAGGCTGATGCGGGATGAGAAGCTTAGCAAGATAATGGAGGAAGGTGGGCAGTTGCTTCTACGTAGAAGCGGAGAATACTGTGCACAGATAATATATGCTATGGAGACTGGGACGCCTACCAAGATATATGGGAACGTCGAGAATACAGGTCTTATAACGAATCTACCCTACGGATGCATAGTTGAAGTTCCATGCATGGTGGATGATAGAGGAGTGCATCCATGCTATGTTGGAAGCCTCCCCCCTCAATGTGCAGCTCTGAATAGGATGAATATAGGCGTACAGGAGTTAGCTGTTAAAGCTATAATCGAGCGTAGCAGGGAGAGGGTATTCCAATCCCTGCTAGTGGATCCGCTTACAAGCAGCCTACTCACGGTAGATGAGATAAGAAGGCTTACAGAAGAGATGCTTGAAGCTCAATCCAGGTACCTACCACAGCTAGGGTAGCCTACACCCCCTGAAATAGGTGCTCGGCAGCATTATCCCCTAGGATACTTGTAGCGATATAATTTTAGTTTTATATATGTGTCCCACCTGATCCATGTTAGGGGGTGCGAATTGCTCGATAGAGATCTTTTCAAGAATCCTCCATCAGAGTTTAGAGGGGTACCATTCTGGTCTCTGAACGATCGATTAGATCCCATAGAGGTTAAGCGTCAGATAGATTTACTACATGATGCAGGATATGGAGGGGTCTTCTTCCATGCTAGGGAGGGTTTAGTTACACCATTCCTCGGCCGGGAGTGGTTTGAAGCCTTCAAAGCAGCTATCGAGGAAGCCTACTCTAAAGGTATGTATGTTTGGATCTACGATGAACTCTGGTGGCCTTCAGGCTTCGCCGGAGGCATGGTTCCAGCTATCGATCCAAGATATAGGGCTAAAGCCATCCTGATGATACCTGGGGAAAGAGCCTATGAAGGCTGCGATACGATAGCTACGTTCAAGTGTAGGGTTAAATCCGGTCTACCGGTGGTATATGAACACGCTGAACCTGGGGAGGAGGGGGGAGGCTATCTATACCTTACATTCGTTAAGTATACGGCGGCTCCAGGTGAGACGTGGTTCTGCGGCTTCAGCTACGTGGATCTATTAGATCCAGGGGTTGTGGAGAAATTCCTCGAAATCGCTTATAAGCCGTACGCGGATCGTTACTCAAGCTACTTCGGAGGAGTGATTCCAGGCGTATTCACGGATGAACCTAACTTCTCCGCTAGTAGACCTCCTAGGGTTCGTGCACCTGCAGCTATCCCCCCTAGAGGCCCTAGGTTTCCTACGATAGCCCTGCCATGGACGGATAATCTACCTACCATATTCAGGGATAGGTATGGCTACGATATACTGTGTAGGCTTCCGGAGCTATTCCTAGATATCGGAAACTACACGGAGACTAGATACCATTTCTGGAGACTTATAACATCGCTATTCGTAGAATCGTTCTCCAAGCAGATATATGAATGGTGTGGGAAGCATGGATTAAAATTTACAGGTCACTACCTAGCTGAGGATACACTTCTATCCCAGATAGTTTCCATAGGTGCTGCTATGCCTCACTACGAGTATCAACATGTACCTGGGATAGATCATCTAGGTATGCAGGTGTGGAGAAGCCTCCTAACGGCTAAGCAGGTAGCTAGCGTAGCTAACCAGCTGGGTAGGGATAGAATACTATGCGAAACTTACGGTTGCCTAGGTAATTACCCCTCGTTCGCTGATAGGAAATGGATAGGTGACTGGCTCTACGCTATGGGTGTTAACCTTCTAAATCATCATCTCGTACCATACTCTATGAGGGGGAGGAGGAAGAGGGATTACGGCTTAAATATACATTGGAGTCAGTCATGGTGGAAGTATAACAGGGTTATAGAAGATTACTATGCTAGGTTAAGCTACATCCTCTCCAGAGGCTATAGACCCGCCAACCTGCTAGTCATCCACCCAATAAGCGGGGCTTGGTCGATCTACAGTCCATCGAATACATCGAGGGTAGCTGAGCTCGACAGGGTATTCGAGAAGCTTCTGAGAACCCTTCTATCTATGCATATAGATTTCGATCTAGGTGATGAGATGCTTATCGAGAAGTATGGTAGGGTGGAGGATGGAAGATTCTATGTAGGTAGAATCGGGTATGAAGCTGTACTAATCCCGCCGTCTCCATGTATATCAAGTCAGACCGTTAAGCTTCTAGAGGATTTCGTAGAATCCGGTGGACTCCTGGTAGCTGTAGCTCCAACCCCATACGTGATGGATGGTATACCTAGCGAAGCTATCAAGAAGTTAATCGGTAAAGCTAGAATCATAGATAGGATCGATAGACGTCTAATCGAAGATTCGATTAGGGATCTAGAGAGGGAGGTGATCGTCGAGGGTGATCCGTATGGCGATGTACTACTTCACGTAAGGATGGATGGGGATAGCCGCATACTCTTCGTAGCTAATAGTAGCAGGGATAGAAGCTACGATCTGAGGATCGGTGTTAAAGGAAGATTCGCCGCTGAGTGGTGGGATCCGTTCACAGGATCCATAAAAGACTATCCGGCTGACTATGTAGATGGGAGGACATGGGTTAGGTTAGAGTTGAACCCCATCGGATCAGCGCTACTAGTATTCAAACCAGGTTTTCACGGATCCGGCGGTACCGTATCCAGGTGTAAGCTTATCTCAGAGGTACCTATCGACGGTGTTTGGAGGGTTAGAAGGAGGAATCCAAATATCCTAGTCCTAGACTACTGCAGGTATAGGATTGGAGGGGCTTGGAGCGATCTACAACCCCTCTGCAGGGTTCAGGAAGCTGTAGCTCAATCTGGATTAGGCTCTAGATTCAGGTTAAGGTTTGAATTCCAATCCGAGATAGATTTCCTAGATCGTAGAGCATACCTCGTAGTCGAGAGGGGAGGAGAGTTCAGGATCGAGGTTAACGGTGTACCTGTAGAGGATTGGTCTGCGAAGTATTGGATAGATGCAAGCTTTCCGATGGCTGATATATCAAGGCTGATAGGTAGGGGTCTTAATACGATCGAGTTAGAGGGGGTGGTGAGCTTGGAGCCTGAGCTCGAAAACATATATATACTCGGGGATTTCGGCGTAGAGGTATCCGCTAGGGGTGCCTCTAAGATAGTCGAGGAACCGTATAAGGTTGAGCTTGGGGATATGACGCGTAAGGGCTATCCATTCTACGTAGGAGAGCTGGAGTTAGAGAAGGAGTTCGAGATAGACTATAGGGAGGGGTGTAGGGTTCATATAGGGTTCGATAGGGTTGATGCCGCCCTAGCGTTACTATACGTGAACGATATCGAGGTAGCTAAGCTTATACTTCCACCATACGAGGTAGATGTGACGAACCGCATCAGGAATGGCTTGAATACTATAAGGATAGTGTTGGTAGGTACCCTCAGGAATGCTCTAGGTCCCCTGCATAATAAGCTAGGCGACCCGGATTGGGTTAGTCCGGAGAGCTTCAGAGACCTAGCTAACTGGACAGATGAGTACATGCTCAGACCTATAGGCGTATACGGTGCTAAGCTTAGGGTATACGGCTAGAGTATAGTTTCGGAGAATAGCTCGATAAACCCATCCATATCCAAGTCCACCGGTATCCTTATCCTGGATCCACCGCTATACTCTACGGTACACCCCCTCCTAGACCCCTCAAGCTCGACTTTAACTTCAACCTCCCTGTATCTAGCTAGATCCGGCTTCGCAGCTAGAGCTACCGTAAGCGGATCGTGAAGTATCGGGTTAATCCTACCCGTACTCCTCCTCCAAGCCTCCAGCATTCTAGATAGAAGTCTATGCTCAGGCTTAAGGCTTGATTCGATCTTCTCCGCGAGGTCTACAGGCATAACGCATCTAAGCGTTACATCCAGAGTTACTAGTGTAGGCTTAATATTGGATAGCACGTTATACGCAGCTTCCGGATCGCATCTAACGTTGTATTCGGCTCTATCCACGTAGAGGCAGCCGCCCATAGATATAAGCCTACATCTAGATAGCTTATCCGGGTATAGTAGGAATGCTAAAGCTACGTTCGTCATAGGCCCTATGGATACTATCGTAGATCCGGCTTCAGCTTCGTAGGCTATAAGCCTCCACCCCTCCGCATCCACGACGTTCTCTATCTCCCCCTCACCCCCGTTCAAAACCGAAGCTTGGCATGGCACTGTAGAAGGTTTAACTCCTAGAAGCGTATACATAGAGCCTAAAGCTACAGGCTTCCTTAAATTCATGCTGGATAGAAGCTTGGATGCAAGCTTAGATCTGGAGTATACATCACCATACACCGTGGTTACGGCTTTAAGCTCTACTCCGCTAAGCTTAGATGCGAACACTAACGCTAGCGCATCATCGATATCGTCACCTATATCGGTATCGATCAGTATAGGTATCCCCCTAGGCATAGAGCCTCCACCCGATAAACTTAATTCTCGTAGATACTATCGATTTAATCTTGACGGCGAACTAGTTGTATCCTATTAAGGATGATGCGTATAGAAAGGAGATAGAGATACTCAGGATACTCAGCGAGCATCGAGAACCTATAGGATCCATAGTCATAGGGAGCGAACTCTCTAAGAGGGGATTCCTTCTAAGTGATAGGGCTATAAGGTATCATCTAAAGATATTGGAGGAGAGGGGGTTGGTTAGAGGGGTTGGGGTTGAGGGTAGGATTATCACGGATAAAGGTTTAGAAGAGCTTAGGAGAGCGTTAGCATACGAGAGGATCGGCTCCGTATTGACTAGGTATCTATCGCTAGCTTATAGGGTTACCTATAATCTAGATGATGAAAGCGGGGATGTGGTCGCAAACGTTATGGTAGTGAATGAGGATTATAAAGGGAGGATAATAGAGGTCTTGAAGCTCCTGAAGGATAAGGATCTACTACCAGCACCATACTATAGGATTCTAGATGGAGGTGAAGAGTATAGGGGTATATATGCTCCTGAGGGTAAGGTTGTTACGTTTACAGTATGCAACCTCACCTTAGACGGCATATTCATACATTCCGGTGTACCGTTAATCCTTAGGTATGGTGGATTGGTGCAGTTTATCGATTACAAGCCTGTAAGGTTCACGGAGCTTATAGCCTATGAAGGGACAACCATACCCCCGCTGGAGATCTTCGTGTATAGGAGGATGACATCTATAATGCGGTATATAGACTCTGGATCAGGATTGATACCTGCAAACCTTAGAGAGATCCCTATGGAAGCTTACGATAGGGTTAAAGAGATAATAGATGTATTGCATGGTAAGGGTTGGAGGGGGATGGTGGCATTCGGTAAGCCGAATGAGCCGATCCTCGGTATACCCATATCTATGGATAGATTCGGGCTATCTATGGTCGGTGGACTCATACCCTCAGCCGCGTTAGCAGAAATAGGCGTACCCGTAGATATATTCGCTCCGCATCTAATAATGCCTATAGAGGATATGGAGTATATAGTTTAGGCTAGGAATCTAAGCCTACTATACTCTACTACGTTTAGAGGCTTCTCACCAGAGAAGAATCTCTTGAAATCCTCTACCACGACGCCGAATAGCATACTCCTCCTCTCATCCGATAAGCCTGCTATATGAGGAGTTAAGAATACGTTATCTAGATCGTAGAGGGGGCTATCCTCCGGTAGAGGCTCCTCCTCGAATACATCGAGTGCAGCCCATGAAATCCTCCTAGCCTTCAAGGCTTCGATTAAAGCCTTTTCATCTATTAAAGCGCCTCTAGCGGTATTGATAAGTATAGCGTTCGGCTTCATAAGATTGAACTCCCTCTCACCTATCATATGATATGTTTCAGGTGTCGAAGCTGCATGCAGACTAACTATATCCGAAAGCGATAGAAGCCTATCTAGATCAACCCTCTCGACACCATACCTCTCCGCATCATCCCCGCTTATATACGGATCGTAGACAAGTATCCTCACATCAAACGGTTTAAGAAGCTTAACAAGCTCACGAGCAACAAACCCGAACCCTATCAAACCTACGGTTTTGCCCCTCAAATCATAGGTCCGCACACCCCTCTCCTCCTTAAACCTCCAATTCCTCATACGCATAGCCTCTATATGCTGAGGTATAGCTCTCAAACAATTCAACATCATAGCTAAAGTGAACTCGGCAACACCAACCCCTATAGCTGAAGCCGCATTCACGACGACTATACCCCTCCTAAAAACCTCATCGGTAACATACGGCTTAACACTCCCAGCTGCATGACCTATAATCCTAAGCCTATCAGCCCTCTCGAGAACCCCCTCAGTAAACCTAGGAGAACCCCAACTAGTTATACAGCCATCAACACCGACTATAAGCTCGGCAAGCTCATCCTCACTCAAATTCCTATCATACGGGTTAAACACAACCTCTGCGAAATGTTTAAGCTTCTCTTCATCTTCA
>Ga0272445_1000432_pt1 | contig 39346 bp, 41 predicted proteins | sample YNPCB0031_FD_194404 | JGI IMG/M metagenome (GOLD analysis project Ga0272445, IMG submission 194404) | Hot spring sediment microbial communities from Yellowstone National Park, WY, United States - YNP-CB-003-1 | ecosystem: Environmental > Aquatic > Thermal springs > Hot (42-90C) > Sediment... | reverse complement strand
GCTGGGGAGGGAGAGAAGCATAACCTACAGTCTGATAGCAGGGCTGATCGTGATGCTATATCTAGATGTGCTGCTCTCAGCCTAACACGAGCATCCTGACCTAATTATCATGTTAATAATCCCATATCTCGTCCTCTATGGGCTGGGCCCCTCAGGAGCTTATCGGCGGCTTCTACATCGTCGAAGAATAATATCTCCCCGCATTTTGGACACGCGAAATAACACTCTATGACATGGTCAGTCCTTATGTTATGGAATCATCCGGCCAATACTCCCCAATGTTCACCGCCTTCTCACAGTAACATAGATACTCTATCGTGGCCCCGCACTTCGGGCATCTCTGGCCATCCGCCCTCACAGACTCGTTCCCCGCATTAGCCATACCCCTCGCCCCCACGCCACCATCCCGATACACGCCTGCCCTTATTTCTTGGGGAGCCCTCTGAGAATGGGAAATAAAAATATGGGGTATTGTGATGTTGGCTTCGGCTCTATGGCGTGCTCATCTAAGCGGCCCTCAGCTTGAATAGCATGGCATCCCACATCTCCTCCCAGACGTCACCGAGATACTCGACCAGCCGATCCCAGCCCATTATCCTGATTATGTCGCATCCTGTTACACGCCTGTCGCCTTCGCATACGCCCCTGACCACGAAATATTTGACATCGTCCCCCTCCCTGAACAGTATTATCGTAGTAATCTCATAATCTTCCATTTTCAGGCGGGTCCCCAAGAAATAAGGGCAGGCGTGTATTGGGATGGTATTGTGGAGGCATGGCTGGTTGCGTGGATGCCTTCGAGAAGGCCGGCATATTACGGGAGTTTATCGGGGTCTTGGATAGCATTAGCTCGGCGCTTGCCGTTGTTGGGAGGCATGGGCCGCCATCGGTCATCGCTAGGACGCTTGTCCACGATGGACTTAGCATGCTCAACGGCTTCGCCAGTGAGTATCGCGGATACGTTGGCAAGGTGATGGACTATGTCTGCATGGAGCTACGAAGCCTAATCTATGAAGTCCTTGGAGGTGAGTGAAGGTGAGGAGAAACTATACTGTGGAGCTGGTGGTTGATGAGGAGGCTGGGAAGAGGCTGAGACGATTATGCGACCTTTCAGTAAAGTTGTGGAACGAGGTTAATTATGTTAGGCTGAGGATGTGGCTGGAGAAGAAACCAATTGACTTTGATGGGACATATAAGGAGTTTTATGAGGAGTATAGGCTGTTGATAGGTGCTGTTACGGCCCAGACGATCCTGCTGAGGAACGGTAATGCATGGAAGAGCTTCTTCAGGCTCCTAGAGCTGAAAAAGGAGGGGAGGCTACCGCCATTCATGACTTGGATTAGCCCGCCAGGATACAAGAAGAAAAACAAGTCTAGGACGCTATGGACCGTTATCAGAAAGGATCAGTATAAGATGGATGGCGACAGGATTATTCTTCAAGGTCTTGGCGCGGTTGGCTGGATAGAGGCGAGGTTCAAGGGCCCGATATATTTGAGGGGTGAGCGTGGAGAGCTCAGGATACGCTACGACGCCCATAAAAAGAAGTGGTATGCCAGCATAGCCTTCTCCAAGGTCTCCGAGAAGGCTGTGAGGGGTGAGTGGAGGAGGGTGCCACAGCAGCCGAAGGGCAATCTGACGGCTGGAATAGATATTGGCATTAATAACCTGCTGGCGATCCATGTTGAGGATGGCTTGACGAGACTCGTCAATGGCAAACCATTAAAGCCAATATCATATTATTGGAGGAAGAAAATCGCTGAGTATCAATCAATGTTAAACGGGTATGGCTTGGAGACGTCTAGGAGGCTTGGGCGAATGTACGCGAAGTGGAGGAGGCAGATAAGAAGCTACATAAACGCCAAGGTGAGGGAGGCCATAGGATGGCTTTATGACGTCGGCGTCTCCACGATTAAAATCGGATATCCAAAAAGCATTGCACGGAGGAACGGCAACCTCGATAACGTCCATGTCTGGACTTATGGATACTTGCTGAGGGGGATTAGTGAGGTCGCGGAGGAGTATGGGATAAGCGTTATCCCTGTTGATGAGGCAGGCACCTCGTCAAGATGCTCGCTACATGGCGATGGCTGTGGCGTTAGGATAAGCAGGGGATTATTCAAGTGTACAAAGCTGAACAAGGTATTCAACGCCGACCTCACAGCGGCATACAATATATTGATGACACCAATAACCCCGAGCCCCGGGAGGGGTAGGGGGTAATGGCCGGAGACCCGGCCAAGGGCTAAACCCTAAAAAAGAGGGGATGTAGCCCAAACCTCCCCACCCAAGCAGGGGAGGGGTCATAAGCCGAGTTCTTTGCTTATCCCATTTAATGCTCTGAGCGATATCTCGAGAAAATCATCTAGTGTTAAGCCTATTTGCTCGCAGAACATTATCCGCTCCCTGCTGACGTTCCTCGCGAAGTCCTTCTGTTTGAACTTCTTCTTCAGCGTCTCGACACTCACCTCAGCCAGCTTTTTATTCGGCATGACGAGGGCGGCGGCGATTATGAGTCCCGAGACGGCGTCAGCCGCGATCAGCGCCTTCTCCAGATTACTCTCTGGCATTACTCCCGTATTCTCGAAATTATGGGACTTTATTGCCTTAATGATCTCCGACGGCGCAGAGCCCCCGAGGATTCTCTCAGCTTCCAGTCCATGCCTGCTCGGCTCATTTTTCGTCAGCTCATAGTCTATGTCATGGAGCAGCCCCGCGAGCTCCCAGAGCCGCTCATCCTGCCCGAGATGCCGCGCGAGCTCCTTCATTATCGCGGAGACGGCTATCATGTGCAAGACTATCTTATCATTCACAACATTCTCCCTGACTATTCTCAGTGCCTCCTCTCTATCCACCTCACACACCTCCTCATTCTCCAGAATCTTTATCTCTAGCAGTATTCCTCCACTGCCTCGCGGATTCTTCTACATGCCTCTCTAAGAGGCTTCTCATCCAGCACCGCGGAGATCCTGAGGTGGTTGTTGTAGCTCTGCCCGAAGCATGCTCCTGGCGCTATCGCGACACCCTTCTCCTCGAGAAGCTTCCATGCGAACCTCCATGAATCGAAGCCCTCCACGTTTATCCTCGGGAAGATGTACATTGCGCCCTCCGGGGGCCTGACCTCTATTAGCCTAGACCTCGAGAGCTCCTCATAGAGTATCCTCAACCTCATCCCGATGAGCTCTACGTTCCTCCTTGCCGATTCCTCGTCGTTTAGTGCCGCTAAGGCCGCCCTCTGGACAAACTCAGGTATGCATGTTATGGCGGTGTTCTGAGCTCTCGCGACGCGTGCAGCGGTCTCCGGGTCTGACACAACATATCCAACCCTGAAGCCCGTCATGCCCCAAGTCTTTGAGAAGGAGTTGACCATTATCGTGCGCTCCGTCCCAAGCTTCAAAATGCTCTCGAACCCATCGCGGTAACAGAAATCCATGTAGACCTCATCGCTCAGGATCCAAGCCCCATAATCCTCAGCAATCTCTATTATTGCCCTTATGCTCCTCTCATCAAGAACCCTTCCAGTCGGGTTATTCGGATAATTCAGGATTATCAGCTTGGTCAGCCTGCTAACCTTCTCTTGGATCATGTTAACGGGGTCCCAATTATCCTCGAACCTTGTCTTGATTATCTTTGGCCTCCTGCCAAGCCATCTAACCTGGTGGGCGTATAAGGGCCAGGCCGGCTCTATCACAATCACCTCATCGCCAAGCCCTGTCACGGCCTCTATCGAGCCATAGACGGCGAATGTCCCGCCCGCCGTGACCGCAATATTATCGGGCTTGAGATCGAGGCCGAATCTCTCAGAAAGCTTTGACGCTATCGCCGCCCTAAGCTCCTTGATGCCATTCGCCGGGCCATACTTGCTATAACCCTCCCTGATCGCTTTGCAGGCTGCCTCAACGGCGCTTGGTGGCGCGGTGAAATCCGGCTCGCCAAGCTCCAGCCTATAGACCTCCCTCCCCATCCTCTGAAGCTCTAGGGCTCTTGAGGCAAACTCCCTTAACTTCAGCCCACTCTCCGGCGTCCCTTCTCCACCGTACCTCCCCCTCTCCTCCAAGACTAGGGAGAAGATCTTTCTCGCGAAATCACCGCTCAGCCCATGCCTGCTGAACTCTGATATCATGACATCGAGCATCTCGACGCTAAGATCAGACTTGGCGAGCGACGCGCATATCTTGGATAACTCCGCGATCTCCCTCATCACAGCACCACCCTCTCCTCGCCGCCTTCTCCGGGAATTAAGCCTTTTAACCATTCCCATCGCCATCATTATTATGAGGGCTGAAGAGCCTAGGGCTGGGGAAGCCTTTTACCACGTTAGGGTTAAGCCCGGGGAGGTCTCGAGATACGTTCTTCTCCCAGGAGACCCGGAGCGCGTCCCATTAATCGCGGAGCTCTGGGATGAGGCTTGGGAAGTCTCACATCATAGGGAGTTTAGGCTCTGGAATGGCAGGGTCGGCGGCAGGCCGATCTCCGCGTGCTCTACGGGCATAGGTTCAGCCTCAGCCTCGATAGCTGTCGAAGAGCTCGCTAGGGCGGGCGCGGACACATTCATCAGGGTTGGGAGCACAGGCGCGATCCAGCCCCATATAAGGCTCGGAGACCTCGTGATATCATCCGCGGCCATCAGGTTCGAGGGCACGAGCGTGGATTATGCACCACCAGAGTATCCGGCTGCCGCGAGTTATGAGGTTCTTCTCGCATTAATCGAGGCAGCTGAATCCCTTAACATCACATATCATGTTGGCGTCACTGCGACAACTGATAGCTTCTACCTCGGTCAGGGGAGAAAGGGGTTCCGGGGCTACTCATGGAGCAGACCTGAGAATATTCTCGAGGACCTGAGGAAAATGGGTGTCCTCAATTTCGATATGGAGACGTCCGCGATATACATTATAGCATCCGTTTACGGACTTAGGGCCGGATCCGTTTGCGCGGTCTTCGCCAACAGGATTAGGGATGAGTTCGGGGTCACCGGCGAGAAGGATGCCGCGAGGGTCGCAGTCGAGGCCGTCAAGATCCTCCAAGAATGGGATGAGCTCAAGGCGAAGCATGGTAAGCGCTTCTTCCACCCATCGCTTCTAGGAAGATTGAATCCAAAAATATGAGCTTGAGAGGCTTTCATAAAGAGTTCCTTTGAGAAGTCTTCTCGACTCCCTGCTTGAGTGGGCCAGGCTCCATCTCGTCCCACTGGGGATCCCGGGGCTGGTTTTAATGGCCTTCACGGAGTCCAGCTTCTTCCTGATACCGCCCGACGCCATCCCCATCCCGTTAACCCTCTTAGATCCCAGGAGCCGTTGTTCTACGGCCTAATAGCCACGATCAACTCAACGGCCGGAGCCCTCCTCAGCTACTGGATCGGCCTCAAGGGCGGGAGGCCCATACTCCTCAAGCTCGCTGGGAGAAAAATCCGTGAAGAGGGCTGAGGAGTTCTTTAACAGGTATGGTACATGGGCTGTTGGGATAGCCGCCTTCACACTGATACCCTACAAGATCTTCACAATAGCCTCTGGAGTATTCATGCTCAGGAACCTGAAGGTCTTCATCGCCGCATCATTTCTAGGGAGGGGTGGGAGATTCATGACCGAGGCAGTGCTCATAATGCTCTTCGGCGAGGAGATATTGTCGTTTCTCAGCGCGCACTTTGAGCTCATAACAATCCTAGTTGGCGCGGCCGTGATATTGTTCCTAGCAGTTTATAGCCTCCCTAGGAAGGGGTCACGCTCCTGAAGTCCTTCTTCTCCCAAGTGTTATCCTCGCTGTTATGAGCCTCTCCCCCATGAAGAGCCATGAACTTAGCAAGAGAAGTAGCGCTGCGAACCCCAGCATCACCATTATCGATGTGATCGCGGATGTAAGGTTGCCCGCGAACCCGCTCTGTATCGCGAGGAATAGGTGTGTGAATGGGTCTAGGAGGAGACCTATCCTGACTCCGATCGGTAGGCTTTCAAGGGGCGCGAAGACGAGTATAAAGAATGGGGGCATTAGAAGTGGGAATGTTATAGCTCCTACGAGCTGCTGGGCGCTCCTGACATCACTCCCGAGGACACCGACGAGGAGCCCTATACAGGTCATCATCACCATCGCGATGAATATCGCTGAGACGAGTATCGGGAGGAATATGGGGGATGGCCAGAGATCGATAAGCGTGAGACTCACCTGCTGGCCGGCGGCAACCTCCTCGACCGGGATCCGCGCCATCATGCTCCCCGCGATCATCATGCCATAGATCCCAAAGCCGACTAGGAATGAGATCGTGCTAAGGAGGACTATGACGAACGTCCCCAAGAGCTTGCTGAGTAGTATTGTTATCCTTCTGGCTGGGATAGTCAGGAGCAGCTCAAGGGTCTTGGACTCCTTCTCGAGGGCAATGCTAGTTGCCGAGACCGTGGAGGCATAACTCGCGACCATCACCGCGACTAGCGGGAGGCCGAAGAGTGTTGTCAGGAAGGTGGCAGCGACAGCGGAGGCTGGAGCCCTCAATATCCTGCCGAGATAGAGAATCATGGAGTTCTCTAGGATGGGCTTCTCGAAGAATCTTGGATCAATGCCGCCCCCATGAACCCTCTCGGCCAGAGACTTGAATATATCGAGCAGGAGTGTCGAGATCCTCTGATTCATGCTGATCTCGGAGATCGCAGCGGATCTTATAGGATAGATTGTCATAATTGTGCTCTGGATGCCGAATGTGAAGTTTCTCGTGAAGCCGCTCGGTATCATGATCACGGCATTGAGCTCCTTCCCGGCCGCTGCCCTAGCGCACTCATCCTCGGATGAACACTTCACCTCGATGGTCCTGATCCCCTTTTCCCTGAACAGCTCTAGGAGATGAGTAGATGTTAACCATGTCTTGTCTAGGTCGGCTATCCCGATTACGAGGCCCACTTCAGCCCTCTCCATCGCCGCGCTCATTCCAAGGCCCGTCAACGCGCCTATTATCGGGAAGACTATTAGCGGGATTATTATCGCGCCCACTAGTATGCTCCTCTCCATCAGGAGCTCCTTAATCTCCTTCCTGAGTAATGGAAGGAGCATCTTAAACCGCCTCCACCAGCTTCGCGAAGACCTCCTCGAGATTCTGAGCCCGGTGCTCGGCCTTCAGCTCATCGGGCCTACCCTCCGCGATGATCTTCCCGCCGCTTATGAATGCGACCCGATCGCAGAGATACTCTATCTCGAGCATGTTGTGGCTGGAGACTATGGCGGTCGCGCCGCTCTCCTCCACGAACCTCCTTATCCTCTTCCTGATATGCACAGCATGGACGACATCTAGGCCGGAGGTCGGCTCATCAAGTATCGCAACCCTCGGCCTCAGCATTAGTATCGCTGCGAGGATTATCCTCCGTCTCATACCCTTGCTATAAGATCCCATGGGCTTCCTCAGGGCATCGCCGAGCCCTGCGATCTCCACACCCTCCTTGACGCATTCCCGATCCCTGCCATGAACTCCGGCCATGAAGCTGAGGAATTCTAGCCCCGTGATATGTCTGTAAACCCCCGCATCCTCCGGCAGGTATGCGATGCTTTTCCTGACGCTATCTGGTTCATTCCTGACACTGTGGCCCATAATGATGGCGTCACCAGCATCCGGCCTGAGGATCGTTGCAAGGATCCTGAGAGTTGTCGTCTTGCCAGCCCCATTAGGCCCTATTAAGCCGAAGATTTCTGACTCATCAACCTCGAATGAGACGCCTTTTAGAACCTCGAGAGACCCGAATCTCTTAACAAGACCACTGGCCACGATAGCCTTCAAGCATAATCTTCCTCCCCCGGGGTCTCTATCCAATTGCCACGCATCATCTTTTAAGGCTTGAGCTTCCGCCAGTCACCCTTAATCTCGGGCTCGCCCCTAAGTCTTCTCAGGTAATTGTGCGCGGATAATGCGGCTATTGCGCCCTGAGCCGCCGCTATCACAGCCTGCTTATACGGCATATCGCAGACGTCGCCGGCCGCGAAGACCCCCTCCTTGCTTGTCCTGCCAAGCCTATCCGTCACGATCTCGCCGCGCTCATTCAGCTCGATGAATCCCTTGAGCCACCCCGTATCCGCCACGTATCCAAGCTCTACGAAGACCCCATCAACCTCCAGCTCCATCCTCTCACCGCCATCAACCCCCCTTAAGATCAGCTTTCTAACCACGGTATCGCCGACCACCTCCCCCACCTTCACGCCCGTCATAACCTCCGCGCCCAGTTCTCGTAGCTCCTTCATGAGCCGATCATCCTCCCTAGGACGCCCCGAGTAGATAACGTAAACCATGTTACCGTAATTTCTGAGAATTGCAACGGCTTCATGAGCTTGATCGCCCCAGCCGACCACGGCCACTCTCTTGCCTCTATATAATGGCGCATCACAAATAGCACAGTAACTGACCCCCTTACCCGCGAAGAGATCCTCGCCTAGAACACCCATTTTCCTCGGCTTCTTCCCAACTGCAAGGATCAGTGTCCGCCCCTCATAGTCGCCGCCCCTACACTTAATCCTGAAGCCGCCCTCCACCTCCTCGACACCAACTGCCTCATCATAGAATATCTCGGCCCCAAATTCCCTAGCCTGCTCAAGAATGCTGCTCACAAGCTCGAAGCCCGAGACCGGGGGCGAGGCCGGGAAATTCTCTATCCTCGGAACTGTAAGGAGCTGGCCGCCAATATCCATCGTGACAACAAGTGTTCGCAGACCTTGTCTAGCAGAGTAGAGCGCCGCAGTAAGGCCGGCAACACCGCCGCCCACAATCAATACATCATACATCACTAGTCCACTTATTTGACGGAAGCTATAAAGCATGCCCCAGAGCCTTGGAGAAGAGGGCGGAGTTGAGCGTACGAACAACCCTTATCCCCAAGATCTTGCTGAAGCTCGCAGCCGCCGCAGCTCTAGCCATATTAGCATACTATGCCTATGAGGGCGTCTCAGCAGCCCTATCAGCCTCACCCATCTTCGCCGCCATATTCCTCACACTCCTCATAGCCGCGATAATCATAGGAATCATGAGCCTCCTCACATGAGGGACGTGACCGGACAGTAGCTATGCTTAATTATAAGCTGCGAAAAACCATCCGAGAAAACAGTTAACCCCCATATTTTGCGCGCATTATATCGAGAATGTTGGGTCTTTTTCGAAAAACGTAATAACGATGGCGCATCTCTGCAAGTTGAGGCAACTTGCAGAGCGATTTTAAATACTTATTAACGTCTAACGGCACATTAATTTATGAAGTATTGTCCGAAGTGTGGTAGAAAGCTTGAAATTCAATCACCTTACTGCCCATTCTGCGGGGCATCTCTCACGGAGTATCTTCAAGCACAGTATTACTCCAAGAAGAAAGATCGGAGAAAGGCGATAGCCGCGATCCTAGGAATCTCAGGCCTACTCGGGCTGGGATTCATCGCATTCAGATACTATGGAGATGAAATATACGAGTTGCTGAACAGGATTGCTGGAGCTGGGAGGACAACCACTGTTACCAAGACCATAGAACTTACTGAAGCATCGGAGACGAGCACATTCTCCACGACGACGTATTGGACCAAGACGACCTCCTCAAGTACCTCCACCTCATCAACATCCCCGCTGGCGACGAGCACGACATCAGCTCTACCCTCCACATCGGAGAGCAGTGAAACAACATCAACCGAGGTAACATCAATGACCACTAGGACTACTCGCGCGACGGCCGTCCCAAAAATACCTGATAGAGATTGGGATCGCATAATATTCCCCTATATCGAGGTTGGTGGGCAGGCGGAATATGACCAGGTTGAGGTCATAGTAAGTAATCGGGGGAGCGCGCCATCATTCTACACGGTGATGGAGCTTTACACCGGCCCCGTGGAAAGGATTCCCGGGATAAAATACGTGGAGTATCCATTAAGCAGCTTCAGCCTCGCATGGCGCAGGGTTACGACTCTGAATATGGGCCAGCGCGTAGACATTGATTTCTCCGAGCTGCCCTCGAGCCACGAGGTCCTGATATGGGTATGCTATGACCCGATCCTAGATCCGAGAAACTTCAGGATGGATAGCGATGCCCAGCTCAGGAGCGTCTATAGGAGTAGCCTCGACAGAGATAGGCATGTGATGGCGCTCGGCAGATCGGGAGTAGTGGAGGAGTAGAATATGCCGAGGACCGCCGTCCACGTAATAGTTCTGGATGAGGTGATTAGAGGGCTTAAGACAAGTGATAATGAGGTCGAGAGAAAGCTCGGCATGATCATGAGTCAACACCGGTCCGCGGCAGTTTTAGGGGCCATCGGGCCCGACCTATTTTTTTGGGCGCCGGACTTTGAGGCCACGGGAAAACTCTACAACTTTTACAAGAACTGGAAGACGATCGTGGATCTTTATAATGAGACCATAGGCAAAATTGTCAAGGCTATAGAGGCTCTAGGGGAGCCTGTGGAGGATGCTGTTGAAAGCTTAGCGCCCTCGACAATCAACCTCATGAAGATGCTTATCGAGGAGGTTGATGAGACCATTAGATTGCTCAGGTCAACGATTGCCACAACGCTCTTTACCGGAGTGATCGAGGGATATAATGCCTTGAGCAACATCTCCGGCTCGCCGAGATTCTTCCACGCACTCTTCGATGAGCTCATGCCGCCGATGCAGAAGGGCAAGAAGGAGTCGGAGTGGTATTGGCTCGACATGCTCCACTACAGGGACACCGGAAGATTCGCCGCGAACCTCGTAAGCTCCGCCGAAAGCGATCCCCAGATAGCCTATGCTTTTGGATATCTAACGCATATCGCGACGGATATCGTCGGGCACAGCTACATTAACCAGATCGTCGGGGGGCCATACAGGATACATCCTCAAAGACACATCACGGTAGAGAACTTCATAGACTCGTGGAAGTTCTATGAGGTTTATCATGAGAGCATAAACGAGAAGCTCCACAGCATCTTAGAACTACCATCCTCCCCGCCACCCGAGATCATCGACCTGATACATGATTCATTCAAGAAGACCTACGAGGAGAGGCCGCATCCCAATAGAATCAACAAGTCTTATAATGGCTTCCTGAGGAAAGGAGACATAGCCGCGGCATATGGCATCTATACATTCACAATCGAGATCATGAAGAGTATTAGCGTAAGGCCACCGGAGGAGCCCTTCAGCGGGGTAATGGACATACTATCAAATGCTTTGAGCGGGATACATGCACCCCCATCCCCACCAAAGCCCAAAAGAATGTGCGATATAGAGGATATATTCGCCTTAGGCCTGACCGAGCGCTCAAGGGAGTGTTATGAGGAGTTCGCCAAGAGCCTCGAAGAATGGCTTGAGTATCTTGGAGAGCTGATTGAATGGACCTTCGAAACCATACTCGCGATAGTGGACTTCATCGCCGCCGCGCTTTTATCGCTGGCAATCATCACCCTGATGGCGATATTATATGCCATCCAGCTATCACTATACACTCTCCTGAGAAACCTCCGGCAGGTATATGTTCTAGCCGGACTACTCTACCCAGAGCCCGACGAGCTGGGATCAGCCCACGCGAGAAATATGATAACAAACTATCAATGCGATAACGTGGTTGGACCCAAGGGATACCCGCGACTCCACTCATGTGATCTGAATAACCTCCAGTGCCCCAGCACGGAGATTGAGCAACCTGGAACAATCCCAGCGCTGTCTCCTAGGAGCGCGGAGACGACGCCCAACTCATTCATAATCGGGGAGGAGTTCAGCCAGCAAACAATAGACTCTATCATACAGTACTCGAGGGCCCCAACCCCCGAGAAGACTAGGGAGCTGGAGATGGCGGGCCACGCCCTAGGCAATGCTGTAAGCCTCTCGCGCTGGCTAATCCTAAATGCCTTCCTGAAGAATAACTTGGACATCGTCTACACGGACTGGAACCTAGACTCGGACAGGGGATATGGATACAAATGCTGGTATTGGGATCAGCAAACCGGCAAGGACGCCTATCTACGGATCGTATTCGTCTAAGCAAGCCAGCTAAATAACACCACCCCCTCTTCAGAAGACCTAAGGGATAATACTTTTAATAGGAGGCGGGTTTGCTGGAGATCTTTGGGCCGGTAGCTCAGCCTGGGAGAGCTTCTAGGCCCCATAAGCGTCCGCCTTGCACGCGGGAGGTCGCGGGTTCAAATCCCGCCCGGTCCATTATTTTTAACCATCTTTGATCATCCCTCCTACTAATTACTTCGATTTCGATTAAGGGGTGCTGTAATTGGTTTAGGATTACTTACTCCGCCTAATTCTTCCAGCGATTACATGTTCATGAAAATTTTTACCTGACTTCTTTGACTCTCTATAGCTCTGAGGGTGGGAGTGGCATCTTGCCTTTTACCCCTTTCCACCTTGGCCCCGGCCTAGGTCTTGGTTTACCATTAAGGAAGCATATTCATGTCCCAACATTTATTTTGGCTAATGTTATTGTGGATGTTGAGCCTTTCTTAGTCCTTCTATTCGGGTTAAGATATCCCTTGCATGGATACTTGCATACTTTCTTGCTGGCTTTTCCAATTGGTCTGGCCTTAGGCTGTATCACGTATCTTTTTGAAAGATTTCTGAAACCATTTTACAAGATTATTTTGTTGGAGACAGATGTAGATCTAGGCTTTAAGTCATTTATTATCGCAGGCGTATTTGGAACCGAGCTTCATGTTTTGCTTGACGCTCCCCTTTATGGTGACATAGAGCCGCTCTATCCAATTATCGCAAACCCCCTTCACAATCCATCCCTCGCGCCGGAAATCTACGGCCTGTGTGTTTGGATGGGGGTGTTCGGGATAGTTTACTATTTCATGTTGATGAGCATCTCAATCCATGGAAGACTATTAGCAAGGAGGCTAGCATAGAACATCTGTTAATGTCATGTGGATAGATAGTAGTATTCTCCTTGTTCTTTCTGGATTTTGTCAAGTTGTGAGCCCGGCTTGTTTGCTCTTGGTCTTCCGGTCTCCGGGTCTCTTCTGAATGTTATGCCAACTTCTTTTAGGAACTGGTTAAATCCTGTTTTCAGGTCGGTTGGCGGGTTTGCGATGCCGCGTATCCCCGGTTCTCCTGTGAAGACCATTAACCTTGTCGAGGCAAAGTCTAGAACCATGAGGTCGTGTTCTACGAGGAAGATGTAAGCTCTTCTATCCCTCGCGATTCTTCTAAGATATCTTGCTATAGAATATCTCTCCTCCACATCTAGATACGCACTTGGCTCGTCCAGAAGATAGATCTCCGCGTCCTTTGATAATGCCTCCGCCACTGAGACCTTCTGGAGCTCTCCGCCGCTTAGCTCGCTCATGTTCCTGTCGAGAAGTCTCTCCAGCTGGAGAGGCTCGATCACCTCGCTCCAGTATAGCTCCGTCTCGAACCTTGGCCCGGCTGCATTCCTCAGTGCCTTCTCCACGATTATGTCCCTAGGCTCGGGGTACTGGGGCTTATAGCTCACGGACTTATACTCTAGCTTATAGCCGTCATCGCACTCCTCCACGCCCGCGAGGAGCTTAATGAACGTCGTCTTACCTATGCCATTGGGGCCCAGTATTCCGATGACCTCACCCGGATATATTCGGCCACCCCTAACCTCCAGCCTAAACCCATCATAAGTCTTAGTCATCTCAGGCCACTCAAGCGGCATGCCACCCTCGACAATCTCCTGCTGCGATGGGGGCCTAACATGGAAGGCTATTCTCTCTGACCTAAACCTGACGTTATCCGTCGGGATATAGCCGTTTAGGAAGATGTTTATCCCCTCCCTAACGCCGAACGGCCCTGAGACCACCCCGAAGATCCCGGCCCTACCATAAAGTATGAAGACCTTGTCCGAGAGATAGTCGAGGACGGCGAGGTCGTGGTCGCAGACAATTATCCTGACATCATCGCCGAGCATTGATCTTATCGCTGCGGCGGCTCTAAGCCTCTGCCTTATATCCAAGAAGCTGGATGGCTCATCTATGATGAATGTGTTCGCGTCCTTAGCTAGGCATGCGGCGAGGGCGAGCCTCTGAAGCTCCCCACCACTGAGGGCTGAGACCTCTCGATCCAGCAAGTGCCCGAGCTCAAAGAGCTCGATAACTTTATCCAGCTTACCGGGGCTTGCGACACGCCTGAGAACCTCCCCAACCTTACCCTTGACGACTTTCGGTATCTTCTCGATATACTGTGGCTTGTAGCTTATCCTGATCTCGCCTCTAGCTATCCTAGCGAAGTAATCTTGGAGCAGCGTTCCCCTAAATTGCCTCGCGAGCTCTTCATAGCTCGGCTCGCTTGAGTCGAATCTCCCAAGGTTCGGCTTAATGATGTTGGCGAGTATTTGGAGGGCGGTGGTCTTACCAGTTCCATTCTTGCCGACTAGGCCGATAACCGCGCCGGGCTCAGGGTATGGAAGCCTATATAGTCTGAAAGTATTCGGCCCATACTGGTGGACGAGATCGAACTCGAGCTCTTGTGGAAGGTTGACAATCGTGATCGCCTTAAAGGGGCACTTGGCAGCGCAGATTCCACAGCCGATGCATAGCAGCTCGACGATTACTGGATAGCCGTCCTCACCCATTTTAACAACTTCGACGCCGCTCCTCACTTTAGGACAGAACCTAATACACTCTAACCCGCACTTTTTCGGATCACACTTCTCCTTGTCAATGACGGCTACCCTGAGCTGCATATTCCGCGCTATGCTCCCCTGCTAAGCCTCCTTATAGTTTCCCTTATCATGTCCTCTGCCTCGCCCACTATCTCGCTCAGCCTCTTCTCCGTCCTCGCCTCAGCCGTCATCTTCACTTGAGGCATGGTGTTGGATTGTCTAACTAGGATCCAGCCATCATCGAAATATGCCTTTACGCCATCTATCGTGCTCACCTTGAGGCCTTTCTCTCTATAGTATCTCGCGATTTCCTCCACGACCCTGTCCTTCAGCTCATCTGGGCACTCGAATGTCCTTATCGGTATAGATGGATATTTAGGTATCTCATCAACGAGCCTGGAGAGCTTCTTACCTGCCCTCGCAACTATCTCTGCCATCCTAATGGTCGCATAGACCGCGTCATCAAAGCCCCAGATCTCGGGAAAGTAGAAGTGGTTGCTCTTCTCGCCGCCGATGACCGCGTTCAGCTCCCTGACAGCGTTTAAGAGGAAGGCCCTACCAACCCTCATCTCGACAGGCTCGCATCCTTTCTCAAGAATAATCTCCCTAAGGGCACTGCTGCTTGACACGTCATACACTACCTTACCCCGCTTATCCAAGTGCTTAACATAGATTGCGAGCGTGATGTCTCCCGGGATTATCCTGCCTAGATCATCCACGAAGACAACTCTATCCCCATCACCATCAAATCCAGCCCCAAAATCCGCTCCCGACTCGACCACAAGCCGCTGTAGATCCTTTAGTGTCTCTTCGGTGGGCTCGGGGAGGTGGCCCGGGAAGCGGCCATCAGGCACATCATTTATGCTAACGATCTCTATTCCAAGCCTCTCCGCTATCTTGGGGAAGGGTATCGCAGCCGCCCCATTAGAGTAGTCCACCGCGATCCTCATGCGGGCATCTATCTTAAACCTCGAGGACATGAACTCGATATAGGGCATGAGTATATCAGCCCTCTCGATCTTTCCCGGCCTCTTACACTCCCTGAACCTTCTATTGATTACCATGTCCTTTAGTTGCTCCATCCCGGCTCCGGCCGAGAGCGTCGCGCCCCCCGGCTTCACGATCTTAAACCCATTCCACTCGGGCGGGTTATGGCTTGCTGTAACCTGAACACCCCCATCAACCTTGAAATAAACTGTCGAGAAGTATAGCATGGGCGTCGAGACCATCCCAACATCCAGCACGTCGCATCCAGCTCTGGTCAAGCCCCTTGCCAAACCCCTCACAAGCACTTCTCCACCTATCCTAACATCCCTGCCAACAACAACCCTACCACGATTACCGAGAAATGTCCCATAGGCTAGGCCAATAAGCTCTGCGACCTCCTCATCCAGATCCTGCCCATAGACTCCCCTAATGTCATAGGCCCTGAAGATATGCGGCTTCACGGAAACCATAATTATCCACTACCAAAAACTGCTCAGTCTTAACTTTAAGTATATTCCCTTATTGGTTCTTTGGGAAAGTGTTTAGGACCATAGACCTAAAGACCTAACATAATCCAGTATCTCGCTTATCGTCCGCCTAGCTCCACGCTTCTCTATCACCTCCAACCCCCAGCATGGAGGGGTCATGAATCCATGTATGGTAGGAAAAAGGGTTCCCTGCGGCTTTCACGGCTACGAGGACATGTTGGTCAGCCCATCTTCATATTCTTCTAAGGCCGAGTATGGCCAAAACGAGCCAGAGCATGGCTCAGCTATGATGCCGCACGGGCTTGTTCATCATGCTTAATATACCTTTCTCAGGCCCGGAAGCTAGGAAAAGCCCGGAGTAAAGCTAAATTTATGGGCTTGAAAAACACGAATAATTGAGGAAACATGCCCCGTGAAAGGATTGTAGTGGAATCAAAGGTGCGGGAGCTTCTGCCAGAGGGAATACGCCTCGCATCCGATGCTCTCGACGGGCTTGACCAAGCCGTCAGAGAACTGATAAACAAGGCCGTGCAAAGATGCAAGGCAAATGGAAGAAAGACGATAATTAAAGAGGACTTCTAACATTCCCAAAATTTTCTTTCATCAAGAATGGAAAAGATACAACCCGCCGCTAATTAAGGCAGTACTATCTTTTCTAAGGTATTAAGAGAGGTAAAACCTACTCAGTTAGAATTATATTTTTCGGAAATCGCTTTGAAGATTAGGGCTACAGCCACAGCTCCCGGATCTGGGTAGCCGAGGGTTTTCTCCCCCAAGTAACTTGCCTTACCCTTTTTAGCTATCATCTCCCTTGTAGCTTCTGCACCTTTTTGAGCGGCTTCAGCAGCTTTTTCAAATGCCTCTTTCAATGAGCCGCCAGCTCTCGCAACAGCCTCTAGGGCTTCTATGGCTGGCGCTAGTGCATCAACCATAGTCTTATCCCCGGGTTTAGCTCCGCCAAGTTTCATTATCGTATCAAGTGATGCTTTAAAAGCCTTCGCAAGCTCCACTAGATCGGCCTCCTTCTTACCTTTCAATCTCATTCCAGCTGAGCTAAATAATGCCCCAAATACCGCTCCTGACGCGCCCCCAACAGTGGCAGTAATCGCGAAACCAGCCTTCATCAACAACTCCCCTAAATCATCACCTTCATAGCTCCCAACTTGCTGTTTAACATTAGTGAATCCCCTTAACATTCCAATCCCGAAGTCGCCGTCACCACACGCCCTATCCAAGTCGGTTAAGCAGCCCTCCTCCGATATCACGACATCTGAGATATGCAGCAGTATCTCTTTCATTTTCTTGCAAGAGATACGATCCTCAGTCAATCTTAGCACCTCTCGTCAGCAAGGGACATATTGCTTATTTAAGCTTTGATTGGAGCTCCGGACATATTCTGACGATTGGCGTGTAAGCTGGTGCATCACAAAGCTCCTTCAACTCGTCATCTAGCCTAAGGATACTAATCGTTGCACCCGCCATCTCCTGCGTGGTTAAAAAATTGCCAACATCAACATGATGAATCTCCACTCCAATATCAGCCAGTATCTGCACGGCTTTCCTCGTAACTATATACAGCTCCATTAGAGTGGTGGAGCCACACCCATTGATGAGCATGTTAACCTCGTCTCCACTTCTTAATGGAAGATCCCTTAATATCTCCTTAACAATTATTTCCGTCACCTCATCCGCGGGTTTAATCTTTGTAAGGAGGACGCCCTTCTCTCCATGAGCGCCTATCCCGAAATATATCTCATCTTCGCCAAGCTCGAAGGTTGGTTTTCCTGTCGCCGGAATTGTGCCAGGCGCCAAGGCTACACCAAATGAACGGACATTTTCTCTAGCCTTCTCAGCCACCCTCTTGACCTCCTTAAGATCCGCACCCCATATCTCTGCCGCTGCGCCAGCACATTTATACACGTAAAAACCTCCAGCTATCCCCCGCCTCTCCATCTTCCTCTCAGGCGGCGCTGATGAGATATCATCCCAATACGGTATAATCTCCACCTCGATTCCGTCTGCCTCAGCCATTTGAGCGGCTAAGCCGAAGTTCATATTATCACCAGCATAGTTGCCGTAAATGTAGATCACGCCAGCGCCGCCATCTATTGCCCTTGTAGCTTCCAAGATGTTGGGAGGCGTCGGCGCAGCGAAAACCTCCCCATAAACTGCTCCATCGCACATGCCATAGCCGACATATCCTATGAATAGCGGTTCATGCCCACTTCCACCACCACTCAGAATAGCAACCTTCCCCTTCACCGGCGCGTCCTTTCTAACAACAGCATGTGTGCCAACTTTTCTCACGATATGAGAATACGCTTTCACAAAACCCTCAAGCTCTTCCACAGTAACATTTAGTGGATCATTTATCAGTTTTTTAGCCCTTGTCATATTAACCCACCTATAAGAATCACCCAAGTACCTTGAGTATAATAGTGGAAGATAAAGCTTTCTTGCTAAAGGATAAAAATAATGCCTAGAAATATCGCCGAGGCTACTTCAAAATACTAATTCTTCACCACTTAAAAATCACAGTAAAGAAAGAGAAGAAAGTGGGCATAAGTCTGCTATTTCAGCTACCAGTATTTGATCCCTTTATTCTTGATGTAATCGTAGACTCTTTTTGCGGTCTTCTCCATCCCGAAGGCCTTCAGGTGTAGCAGGGTCTCCGCATATGCCTTGCTCCTTATCGCGTTCCTAGTCTCATCCGATATCTTGTCAAGCTCATTAAAGAACTGTTTTAGCGCGAACTTAGAGTTCTCGACAAATATCTCAGCCTCGTGCACCCCCTCCTTCCTATAGTTCTCGATAACCCACTTGTAGATCCTCTGGTATAACTCTGGCTCGTAGATCCTCAGGATATCATAGACCATGAGCATGTATATTGTCGCGACATTGCCCTTTCCTATCATCCCTTTCGGGAACTTTTCCGCGATAAGGTAGAGTGGTGTCCCGCTCACACCATGTTGAGCAACCCTAGTCGGGTACCCGTTATCCCATAATGCCTGGACGATCTCAACGGTGCGCTGGATGTTTATCCCGAGCTGTGGTATTATATTACCCTCCGCGTCCACCGAGACGCCGTGTTTCGAGCCATTATTTATCGCGAGCCAGTGGAGGTCAACCCCATTCTGCTTCATGCTCTTCACATAGTATAGGGCCTCCTCGACGGTTGTTAACTCTGTCTTACCTATCTCGCCGACCTCGCCCTCCCTGCCATAGTTCCTGTGCCCTATTAGCTCGTCTAGGTACCTGAACATCTCCGTGCCAACCTCGATTATCCGCTTAAGCTGCTCCGGCACAGTATCCTTGGTCAAGTCGAAGAGGTATGAAGCATCTATGGCGAAGCTTGTGAACCCAGCCTCAACCCTTGCGGCTAGCTCTCGCTTAACGTTCTCTATCTCCTCATCCGTGCCCTTCCTGATCACAACATGATCCGCGTGGAGGACATAGCCGTACCAGCCGACATTCTCAGCAGCCTTTCTCACACGCTCGGCGAATGCCTTGGGCGTCAGGCCGGTATAGCCTCCCTTCAGGTTCATCTCGGATAGAGCTAGCTCTAGAATCACCACGTTCTCCGTGTCCTTGGCCGCCTTCAGGACCCCTTCAATCACCTCGATTGTAACCCTTGGATTGATCGCGAGAGCAATCTCCTTTGGCGGCGTCAAGGCCTCGAAGAGAACATTCCCCGGTATCGGGGGCTTGGGATCCTCGAAAAACGCTACATGCGCTGGTTTCATCCAGTCAGCCACCTCAACCACAAGTTAGCGCTCCCATAATTTAACACTTTGCATATAGGAAAGAGCTAAATATAATGGCCCAGTCAAGGGCGGCCGTTTCCAACCTTAAAAAGCGTTCTCTACAGCCTTTTTAGCGACTCTCACCTAGATGCATCAGAGATTTTAGGCCGTCATAATTTTTATGGTAGATGGAGGTATTTTGATCCCGAAATGGCTCGAGGCGTGGTCATAATAGGCTTGGGCGAGGTTGGTAAATCCATCTACGGGATTCTGAAAGAAAGATTTCCAAACGTGTATGGTTATGATCTCGATTCATCTGCCCGGGTTGATGAGCTAGAGAATATTCCCACCCGCGTTGATGTGATCCATATAGCCTATCCATTTAGGGGGCTTAATGACTTCGTGGATTCTGTGATAGGTTATGCGCGCGAGCTCGGGGCTGAGGCTGTTATTGTGCATTCGACGGTAGCGCCGGGCACTACTAGGACCATACAGTCGAGGATCAAGGCTCATGTAGCTTACTCGCCTGTAAGGGGCAAGCACCCGCATCTCAAAGCTCACCTGATGTTCTGGCCCAAGTGGGTCTCAGCGGTGAAAAAAGAAGCCCTAGAGCATGCCAAGATTCATCTTGAGCAGGCGGGCTTCAAGGTGAAAGTTGCCCCTGATCCTGAATCCCTTGAGCTGGCGAAGCTCTGGGAGACCGTGTATAGGGCCGCGATGATAGCATGCTGGCAGGAAGCACATAGGATTGCAAGGATGTTCGGGGCGGATATCGGCGTCGTCGCCGAGTTCATCTCCGAGGTTCATGAGGTGCTTCGTGATAGACCGGTCTACTACCCGGACTTCATAGGAGGGCACTGCCTAATACCTAATACCCGAATACTCCATGAAATAACGGGCTCGAATCTCCTAGAATTCATCCTTCGATCAAATGAGAAGCGCGCCGAGGAGATTCGCGACGAAAGCATCGCAAAGGAAGTGGAGAAGGTTAGAAGGATCTGGCTAAACCATATTCCTAGAGAGTATTATCGTATGTGAGTTACTCTACTTCCTAAGGCGGCCTCCAATATTTTTAGGAGCATGGTCTTTGAGTATTTTAATACCATATTCATCTCATCTCGCCGGCACTCAAGCATCTTCCGAGACATTCTCATACGAGTTACATTCTAGGAGTATGCCCATCCGCCTACACCTATAGTGAGGAACGTAGAATATGCCGTTCAAGGCCGTCCACATTATCAGTCCTAGGCTCGCCAACAACTAGTCCTAAGAAGCTTAACAGCCTCATAATCATCACCATTAGTTCATAAAAACTTAGAAATTTTATAAAGAGGAGAAAAAGAAGCTTAAATGGTTTTGATAATAACCTCTTTAATAGTCAAGATACTTCATGAACTCCCAGGGTGTTATATATAGGCAATACTGGTTCCATTCATTTGCTTTATACTCTATAAATGCGTCAAATATATGACTGCCTAGAGTTGCGCGTATAACATCATCACCTTTCATCTCCTCTAACGCCTCTTTAAGCGTCGTTGGTAGTTCTCTTACCCCAAGAGCTCTGCGCTTTTCTGGAGGCATTTTGTAGACATCTTCATCAACAGGGTCACCTGGATCTATTTTCTTCTTTACTCCATCAAGTCCAGCCATCAAAAGGCAGGCAAATGCTAAGTAGGGATTGCAGGACGGGTCTACACCCCGATATTCTACTCTTTTTTGATGAGCAAAATTTGGACCTTTATTGTAAACGGGAATTCGTATGAGGGCCGACCTGTTGCGACGGGACCACGTTATGTAAATCGGCGCCTCAAATCCGGGGGCAAGTCGCTTGTAAGAGTTTACTGTCGGGCAACATATGGCGGTCAAGGCTCTAGCATGCTCTAAGAGTCCACCAATGAAGTATCTTCCTACCTGACTAAGTTCAGCATATTCATCTCTTTCGTCATACATCTCGTTTTTTCCGCCACGCCATAGGGAAATATGTGTATGCATTCCACTTGCATTATCGAGATAGATTGGTTTGGGCATGAATGTAGCTATTAAGCCGTATTTCTTGGCAACGTTTTTTGCAACGAACTTGAAGTACATTACTTTATCAGCTGTTTCAATAAGATTACCGAAAGTAAAATCTATTTCAATCTGGCCGGATGTTGCAACTTCATGATGGTGTTTTTCGATTTTAAAACCAAAGTAATTCTCTAAAATCGAAGAAACCTCGTTGCGATATTCTACAGTCGTGTCCTCTGGCGGAGGCCTGAGGTATCCCTCTTTTGGTCTAAGGATAAGATTACCGGGAGTAATTTCAGGGGACTGTGGGACGACTCTAGGCGCGCCCCAAGAATCCCCTTCCCCTCCCTTTGGGCTCACCCATAGATCCCAAACAAGTTTTGTAGGGTCTATTGAAGAAAAAACAAAGTACTCTATCTCTGGGGCAAAAAACGCCGTATAACCCATACTTTCAGCAGCTTTCACAGCATTTCTTGCAACATATCCTCTAGGGCATACTTCAGAGACATTGCCACCATAAGCTTCATGAACGTCACCTATAATTATTGCGCTTCTTTGGTTTTCATCATCATTAGTCCATGGAAGCACCGCCAAAGTTTTTGGGTCTGGCATAAGGACCATGTCTGATTCTTCAATGGATTTATAACCCCTAATAGAGGAGCCGTCAAAGCCTAAACCAGCTCTAAACGCTTTCCCTTCAACGTAGTCCCTTGCCGATACAACCATGTCTTGCAGTATCCCACGCATATCAACAAATGTAGAGTGAACCCATCGGATCTTATTCGCTTTCAGTAGTTCTACAGCTTTTTGGATTTCGGTTTCTTTAACTCCTTCCATACCCTCACCGGTGCCAGATAGCAAAGAGGGTATAATTTAAGTTTTTCTTTTTATAGGAAATAGGTAACCATTTTCCGAATATTGCTAAAATAGTTGTAAGCAAGTTATTTTATTCTCTTGGAGAAAATTTTATATATAGGTAACCATATTCCGATTTAGGATGAACGGAATGAGGGTCGATGTTTCCTTAAATAATCCTTACAGTAACGATAAAGTCATTGAAGCTTGTGCGATATTTGGTATGATGGATCTTTCTGGCAGGCGTTTCGGTTTCAGGGACCCGGTTAAAGCTATTTCAAACATGCGCGAAAGATCAAATGGACTTGGCGCAGGCTTTGCCATCTATGGGCTTTATCCCGAGCATAAGGATGACTATGCACTCCACATAATGTATCTTAATAGAAATGCGAGGGAAAAAACGGAAAAACTTCTAGAGCAGAACTTTGATGTTTTAAAAGCTGAAGAAATACCTACAGACCCAAAAGCATATGTTCAGAGCCCACCTCCAATATGGCGATATTTTGTTCAGCCAAAGAAGAGTATTGCTAAGAACATTTCACAGGATGACTATGTACTGGAAAATGTTATGAAGATTAACACTGGAATAAGGGGTGCTCTTGTAATCTCAAGTGGAAAAAACATGGGTGTGTTTAAAGGTGTGGGCTTTCCAGAAGATATCGCCGAATATTTCTGCTTAGACGAGTACGAGGGATATATGTGGATCTGCCATGGAAGATTTCCAACAAACACTCCAGGCTGGTGGGGGGGCTCTCAACCATTTAACATCCTTGACTGGACAGTTGCGCACAATGGTGAGTTATCCAGTTATGGCGCAAATCGTAGATATCTAGAGATGTATGGTTACTACAGCACTATGTATACCGACAGTGAAGTTATGGTGTATGCACTGGACCTGCTTGTGAGGAGGCACAAATTACCCCTTGAAGTTGTCGCCAAGATATTTGCTCCTCCTTTCTGGTTTGAGATTGATGCTATGGAGCCGAAAGAGAGGAACTTTTACATGGCGCTGCGCCAATGTTATGGTAGCTTGCTTATGAATGGGCCTTTCGCCATAATTGCAGCCCGTACCGGAGAAATGATAGGATTAGCCGACCGCTTAAAGCTTAGACCGCTAACAGTAGCGATAAAAGGTGATTTGTTCTATATATCATCTGAAGAATCTGCTATACGCTTGGTAGCACCCCATCTAGATAAAGTTTGGAAACCTCGTGGAGGCGAACTTGTAGTAGGGAGACTTAAAACCTTAAAACTTTTAGAAATTCCGCAATCTGGGTGGGAGGATGAAAAGCTATATTGAGCCGGAGTTCATTGTTAAACGAGATTATGAAAAGTGTATAAAATGTAAAGTTTGTATAAATGAATGCACTTATGGTGTACATTATTATGATGATAAGAATGATATAATCCGCAGCCGGGATGAAAATTGTGTGAACTGCCATCGCTGCGTAGTATTTTGTCCAACAAAGGCAATAACTATAGAAAAGAATCCAACACAATATACTGAAAACTCGCACTGGACTAGGGAAGTTATAACATCCATTAAAAGGCAGGCGGAAACCGGAGGGGCGATCTTAACTGGAATGGGTTGTGATAAGCCCTATTACACTTATTGGGATAAGATCCTCCTCAACGCCAGCCAAGTAACCAATCCTTCAATCGATCCTCTAAGAGAACCTATAGAGCTTCGAACATATTTGGGCGCGAAACCTGACAAACTTGAACTAGAGCTGGAAAATGGCGAAGTTTTGTTAAAAACGAAGCTTGCCCCTCAACTATGCGCTGAGGTCCCAATACTCTTTGCAGCTGTTTCATACGGGGCGGTAAATTTTAACGTCCACTTAGCACTAGCCCGAGCCGCAGCAGAGCTCGGCACGTTCATGAATTGTGGTGAAGGGGGCTTAGACAAGAGACTCTATAGATATGGTGACCATATCATTGTTCAGGTGGCTTCAGGACGTTTCGGCGTGAACCCAGAATACTTAAACGTGGGCGCAGCTATAGAAATTAAAATAGGCCAGGGGGCGAAGCCGGGCATAGGTGGACATTTACCTGGGGAGAAAGTTACCCAAGAGATAGCACAAATCCGCATGATCCCCGTCGGGACAGATGCGCTCTCCCCAGCCCCTCATCATGACATATACTCCATTGAAGACCTGCGTCAACTCATTTATGCTTTGAAGGAGGCGACAGACTATACTAAACCCGTGGCAGTTAAAATAGCTGCCGTGCATAATTCTGCAGCCATCGCCAGCGGCATAGCGCGTGCTGGAGCCGACATAATAGTCTTAGACGGGGTCAGGGGTGCAACAGGAGCAGCACCAAAGGTTATTCGCGATAATGTTGGTATTCCTATCGAGCTAGCACTTGCCTCAGTAGACCAGCGTCTTAGAGATGAAGGTATTCGTAATAGGGTATCCATTATAGTTTCAGGCGGAATAAGGAGCAGCGCAGATGTAGTGAAGGCTATTGCCTTGGGGGCGGATGCCGTGTATATAGGCACAGCAGCTCTTGTGGCCATTGGTTGTACGCTATGCCAGAAATGCTACACAGGAAAGTGCCCATGGGGTATTACAACAACAGATCCACAGATTTCTAAACGACTTGACCCCGATGTTGCCGCAAAAAGGCTTATTAATCTTGTTCGAGCATGGAGTATCGAAATCAAAGAAATGTTAGGAGCTATGGGCATAAACGCTATTGAAAGTCTACGGGGCAATCGTGAGCAACTTCGTGGCGTTGGGTTAACCGATACCGAATTAAAAATTCTTGGAATAAAAATGGCGGGTGAATGAGCTATGAATAGAGAATTTTCACATGAAGGACGAAAAACACTCGATGCTCCAGGCCCTGTTATGATAAATAATGGAGTTGTCACGATAAATGCTGCCAATATGCATTACCGAGATCTCAATCTTCTTCTAAAAACTCATAGCAACTTGGCTAAAAGAATAAACATATATAATGTTTACGGCCAAAGGTACATAGGCACAGGTTTAAGAAACAATGTGGAAATACATGTTTATGGAACACCGGGTAACGACCTGGCCGCCTTTATGGATGGTCCTACAATTTATGTTCATGGTAATGCCCAAGACGGAGTTGGAAATACCATGAATAGTGGTAAGGTGGTTGTTTACGGGTGCGCAGGAGATGTGGTCGGCTATGCTATGCGAGGCGGGAGGATTTTCATTCGAGATGATGCAGGTTACCGAGTTGGCATACACATGAAAGAATATGGTGAACAAAAGCCTGTCATCGTTATAGGAGGGACGGCTCAAGATTTTTTAGGAGAATATATGGCTGGAGGAATCCTCGTGGTTTTAGGGCTTACGCTAAGTCATGGCGAAACTCATAAAGCAAAGTTTGTTGGAACAGGGATGCATGGTGGGATAATTTACATTCGAGGCCAAGTAACGCATGTAGGAAAAGAAGCGAAAATTACGGAGTTGGAAGAAAATGACGTAGCTTTACTTAAGCCTATTATTGAAGAGTTTTGCAGCTATTTCAATTTTAATATTGATGAGGTTTTGGCGGGGGAATTTAAAAAAATAGTCCCGCTATCAACGAGGCCGTATGGAAAGTTATACACTTAGAGCTCATTCCAAATTCTCTAGCTAAATGATCGTTATGACACTTGGGATTCTCTCATTATTAATCCTAGGCTTGTTGATAGAAACAATGGATATCGTAGTAAGGGATGATATCTAGACGGCTATTTTTCATTTACTCCCTGTTCTTGTGTCTTCGTAGTATAGTGTGGATGGTTTGGGGGTTTGTGATGCTTGCATGTGGTTTTCGCATGCTTAGCTATGGTGAGATACTATAGTCCTTTCCTTGAGGTGCCTATACAAACATGGTGCCCGGCTTTAAGCATAATCCTTTTCGTATAAATCATTCTGTGAAGCAATCATCTATATAAAAACAGAAATCTCAACTAGGTTTTAGAAGGAAATAATCGCATAGAGACCCATTAAAGGAAATTCGAGCATTATCAAATTTACACCATCATCAAATAAATAGATATAGAGATTATACTAAAGTTAGATTTTCTATAGTGCTGTTCTTCCTTTACGTTTATCATGTTTACGACAAGTAAAGTGTTAGCTTTACTTGTATTGGACAGCAGAATTCCAAGTTTTCTTACTTAAAATTGATATATCACTGAATTTAGAATATTTTTGAACCTTTAGAGTTAAAACCTTATAAATCGATACATGTATTTTCTTCAATGACTTATGACTGGACCTGTTGAAATTTCTAGATTAGAGCTTGAAATTCTAAGAATTTTAAGTGAGACAACCAAGCCCATCGGGTCGAGGTTGCTTCAGCGGGAATTAGAAAAGAGAGGTTTTCTTCTGAACGAGAGAACTATTAGGTATCATCTTCGATTGTTGGAATTGAAAGGTCTAGTTGCAGGACATGAGCGAGGCGGGAGAACTATAACCAGTCAAGGGTTAGCGGAGCTTAGCAGAGCTTTAGTTTCCCAGAGAGTTGGTTTTATCATTACACGCTTCTTATCGATGGCTTATTCGGTCACATATGATTATATCGCTGATTCCGGAATGGTTGTTGCAAATTTCTCCATAGTGGATAAATCTTTTTACGATAAAATATTTGAAATCTTAAATGACTTACATACTGCAAATTTACTTTTGGCTCCTTATATTAAAGTTCTGGATGAAAATGAAGAATATCAAAATATTATGGTCCCTGAAGGGGAAATTGCCCTTTTCACGATTTGTGATTTAACCGTGGATGGCGTACTTATACGCTCTGGAATTCCCTTGTTTTTTAAATATGGTGGTTTAGTTCAAGTAATGAATGGTAAACCTTTACGTTTTATTGACATGATATCGTATGAGGGGACGACGATTTCTCCTCTTGAGCTCTTTGTTAGAAGTGGTTTGACATCTGTTTTAAAGGTTGTTAAAACCGGGTCAGGAATTTTACCTGTAGGTATGAGAGAGATTGTGGCCGAAGCCGGGGAGAGAACCCGTAAAATCATTTCAACATTAGAGAAAAGAGGATGGGGAGGGATTTTGGCTTTAGGCGCACCAAATGAGCCTGTGCTTGGTGTACCAGTATCAATGGACAGGATTGGACTATGTATGGTTGGTGGTCTCGCCCCAGCAGCAGCCCTTTTTGAGGAAGGCGCAAAAATTAAAACTTTTGCTTCTTATTGCTTAATGCCGATAGAAGAAATGAAGAGAATATACTAAGTAGCACTAATTAGTAAGTGAAGGGAGGCGATTATACTTTATATGTTCTTAACTTTAGCAACATATATAGTAGTGATAACAGCTCTGTATACTTTACTGCTTAAGTCTTTGTTTGATCACCCTCCTCGCCTAATATTACCGGCGTATGTCCTTCGCCTTGTGGCAGGGTAATATAACATTCCGATACCTTTCCGCCTTATTATAGTGCCATCCGCGAGAATGAATTCATGTTCTCGAGTGGGCTTAAGTCCTATCCTCCTCCAGACATCACTAGGGATAACAGTGTATGCGGCCCCGCTATCAATGAGGAAGGATAATTTTTCCTCCCCCACCGGCCCCCTTACAATCCCATTAACATATACTAGGCCCAAAGTCTCTCAGAGATTCCATTCATAAGGGCTAGAATATTAAAGTGTTACTTGAGTGGGACGTACATGCTGGATCTCGTCGCTCCTACTCCGGCTTTTCCATGCTTCACCTGCTTGCATGTTATCGCGAACTCTCCCAGCCTATGCCCTATCATCTCGGGCTTTATCTCAACCGGGACGAATTCCTTCCCGTTGTAAACATGTATTGTTAAGCCGACCATCTCAGGCAGGATCACCATGTCCCTCGCATGCGTCTTGATAGGCTTCTTCGGCCTCTCACCCCTCTTCAGCATCTCGTTCGCCTCCCTCACCTTCTCGAGAAGCCTTAGCTGGACGTGGTTTAGGCCACGCATAAGGCTCCTCCTCATCCTACTTGGCAGTAGCTTTATGAACTGATCCATGCTCATCTGCCTAAGCTCATCCAGCGTGTAGCCCCTGTAAGTGAATTCTCTTGGCACGGATCATCCTCAGCGAGCCCAAGATTTAAGGATATACCGCGCCCCGGTGCTTTCCTACGGCCTAGCTTGGGGTCCCCTCACCCTAGTTCTTCTCGAGATTTGTGGGAGCATCTTCTCAACCGCCTTCATCACCAGCAGCGCTAATATGGTCGAGAAGAGTGTCTGGCCGAAGACATCCCTTGCATAGGATATTATGGCGACTGGGAGTCCCTTTATGAAGACGTTTACGACGAAGTATATTGTCGCCATGTAGATGCCGCTCGCGAGGAGTATCGCCGCTTGCAGGGGCGTGCTTCTACCCTTCCCGAGGCCTGCTATCACCCCCTCTCCTCCATGAGCTATTACCGTGATGAACCATCTCGGGTATCCTATTATTAGGTCCGCTATCAGTGGGCCTATCGCGCCGACGAGCCCTCCAACCCTAGACCCATAAAGAAGGGCTGCTACGAATATCGCCGTATCACCTATGTTGGTGTATCCGCCCGTAGGCGATGGGAAAAATGATCCGGTGAATGCCGTCAGCACGGCTGCCATCGCGGATAATGATGCTGCGGCCGCGAGCTCAATGCTGGTAAACCTCAGGATCGGCTCTGCGCGGCCGAACCTTAGGATGATAACCGCCTCGACTGCCAGCATAATGATTGCAGGGGCTAGGAGCATGTCGCTGAGCATGGAGGGTGGATACTCAAAGGCGCGTGGGAGGATCAGCAATATAATTGTCGAGATGAGTGCTAGGATGACGATGTATCCACACCATTTAACACGCCTTCTGAGGAAGATGACGCTGGAAGAGATCGAGGCTAGGATCGAGGTCGCTGAGAAAGCTAAGTAGAGCGGCACCCTGATCTTCTCCACATCAGGCAAGGAGATCGTGGACAATATGTCGGAGACGCCGAGATGTTTCAGGATTATGAAGAGCTGAACCCCTATGCTCGCAGCAATGAGAGACGTGGATAAAGCCATTATGATTATTATCGTCCATAAGATCCTTATACCCGGCTCTAGAGCCGATCTCATATCCGGCTACCTCGAGGATGCTCTGCCGATATTTATCTAAAGAGCATATAAGGCTCATAACTAGGATATTCGAGCACGCCTCTGGTGTAGGGGGTATTCACGTGCTTAGGATTCTTACAAGCCTGCTTGCAAGAACTGCGGCCATGACCGGGTAAATACATAAGCTTGCGAATGCCATGGAGAGTGGTATCGCGTTAAGTAACAGGGCTATGATGATGGGGCCGAAGAGGTTTCCGATATCCCATGATGTCAGGTATATCGAGTTACCTAGTATCCTGAGGTTTGGCCTTACGACATGGGCCGTTATCGCCGCGGTTAATGGAAATGTGAGACCATGCGCCATCGCGACGAGGTAGAGCCCGATTATGAAAAGCGGCGTGTTGGGTGCTAAGCCGGCGATCAGCGCGCCTATGGCGCAGGAGGCCATAGAGATCTCGAGAAACCTGACAACATTGATCCTGCCCACGTATCTCGATAATATTGTCCGGGTTATGTATGTGATCAGGTAATAGCCCGTGAATATTGCTAGTATAAGGTGGTCCGGGATCCCAAGCTCTATGCTCGCCTTCAATGGCCCATATGCGAAAACCCCTCCAATAGTTATCGAGTAAAGGAGGTATAGGAGTGTTGGAAGGAGGAGCGGCTCCCTGAGAACATCCCTGATCAGGGACGGTGTTATCTTCGAGTAATATGATTCCTCCCAGAGTGGTGGCCTAGTCTTTGCAAATGCCGCCCCGAGGAAGACCGCGATCAAGCTAATCAACGCAGCGGAGGCCATAAGCATCCTCAGATCCATGAGGTAGCTAAGGGCCACGCCGATTGCCGGCCCGGTCCAGAGGCCAAGAGCAACATAGGCCGTGTAATTCGCAACCGACTTCCGAGCCTCCTCCGGCGCCATTATCAGGCTTGCGAGCGAGAGAGTTAAGGTGTAGTTCAGGGCGAATGTCACTCCCTGGAGCACCCTGAAGACCCCCAGCATCCATGATGTTGTGCTGATCGCATAGCCGAGCAGGGCCACGGTGTTCAGCGTTATCCCGAGGATAAGTATCCTCAGCGCATTCCTCCTCACCGCGAGCATTGACGCAGGTATCCTGCTGAGCGCGGAGGCCACTGCCGCCAATGATACTAGTATCCCGACCTCGCTCTCCGACGCCCCCAGAGCCGAGTATATGTAGACGGGCAAGATTGGGCCGATAATCTCGTATGAGAGGGTAAGCGTGAACGTTGTGTAATTAAGGAGCCTTTGATGCCGTCTCATAATAGGTCGGGACTGATATCCTCAATATCCCCGATAATAAACCTTGAAAATGGAGAATTAAGCACTACTTCTTCAGAAGGCCGAAAAGCACCATCATGAGTTTGTCCTCCCACTCCGGCCCATCTACCATCCCCGCGCCTAAGACGGGCCTGTAGTAGGTGATGACGTAGAGGCAAGAGAATATGGCTGATGCGGAAAGGGAGACCGTGGAGGTGGGTGGCCGGAGATGCCCGAGATGTGGGGCCATAATACATTATCTGGATTATTGGGGGGAGGGTGATAAACTGTAGGGAATATTGGCCGGATGGATCTTATTATACGAATATAAATAAAATATTACGAATGCAGTAAGATGCTATTCGACCATGAAGAGGCCGCTGATAAGTTCCTTAGAGGCCAGCTCATGGAAGAGGACGATATACGCCCTGACTATTAGCCCCCGCATAACACCCCACTCTTTATTTTTCACCTTCAGGGGGTCAAGAGGTCATTTCTTCTTCCTGCCGGTTCTCCTTGCTGCGATGTAGCCAACCTTCCTCCCAGGCGGCGCGTTTCTCGACACCGTCTCAGGTCTTCCAAGCTTCTTCCGAGTTCCGCCGAATGGATGGTATGCGGCGGCCATCGCGACACCACGGACCCTCGGATAAGTTGCAACTCTATGTTTCGCCACCATCCAGTGATGCTTCTTACCAGCCTTTAGGAAGGGCTTATCCCGTATTCCTCCGCCTGCGACAACACCTATCATCGCGAGACACTTAGAGCTTAGCTCTATAACCTTCTTCGATGGCAACGAGACTATCGTCCTATCACCAAGCTGTGATGTAACGGTCGCGTATGTCCCGGGCGCTCGGACGAGCTTGCCGCCATCCCCCGGCTTATGCTCTATCATCGAGACCTCTGTTCCCTCGGGGATCCTAGCTAGCGGGAGGATGTTGCCCGGAGCTATTGTCGCCTGCTCGCCCATCTCGATAACCTGGCCCACATACATCCCCTCAACAGCCACAACCGGGAAAGTCTCGCCATTCTCCAAGGCGATTAAGGCTACTGGAGCGCCTCTGCCCGGATCATGATCCAGCTCAATCACCCTGCCGAGCAGGAGCCTAGACTGCGAGATTATCTGAGATGGGTAGCCGACAGCATACTTACGCCTAAGTGATGCCCTGAAAGTCGGCGAGCCCCTGCCAAGCCGCTGAGCCCTAATCCGCTTACCCATCCCGCATCCACCGGGATCTTATCCAGCCCACCAGCCAAGACCTCAATCTATTAAGTATTTTTCGCATTATGTAAGTTTAGTTACAACTGAAAGCCCCGCCTTTCAAGGCGGGGATGGGGTGAAAAGCTTATAAACTCTCTCTATTCAATTATTCTCGGTGATAAATATTAAGTATCTTGAGCCGCTAGCGATGATGAATGGTCTATGCATAACCCCGAGTCCCGGAGAGGGATAGGGGGTAATGGGCCGGAGACCCGGCCAAGGGCTGAACTCCCCAATGAGGGAGGATGTAGCCCAAACCTCCCCGCACTAACAGGAACCCTCACCATCCATGGCGGGGAGGAGGTCAGACTATTAAACCTCCTTCAGCAAGTTTTTCGGCGTTAAGATCTAAGTTCCAGCTTGCTTAGCCCCCTAATCTCGAGTATATTCCTGTTAGGGTGGCTTCTGCAAGGATATGGCCTTTCATGAGTTTTAAGAGTTCATTTTTTGAGGCTGCTGGGCCTAGTTCGAGCATTGTGTCCAGCGCATATATCCTGAAGACGTATCTATGTGGTTTTCCCGGCGGTGGGCATGGGCCTCCATATCCTATTCTTCCGAAATCGTTTAAGCCCTGCATTATTCCTCCGGGAAGCTCTCCAGCAGGCTCAATCCCCTCATCGAGCTGATTCACATCCGCGGGTATGTTATAGACTATCCAATGTGTGAATATTCCTCCGGGGGCATCCGGGTCCTCGACTATTATGGCGAAGCTCTTGGTTCCGGGCGGCTGATCCCTCCAGCGGAGGGGTGGAGAGGTGTCGAGCCCGTCACATGTGTATTTTTCGGGAATTCTTCCATTATCCCTGAAGGCGGGGCTCTCTAAGATGAAGCCTGTGATCAAGGTGGTGGCCGGTCTCTCCGGGGCTCTCGGGTAGATGATGTAGGCGGTTAGTGCTCCGGCTATCACGATGACGAACACAATTATTAATACTATCCAGCGCCTTGCCATCTACTGATTATTATGCTTAGGCTGTTATAATTTTTGCCCGCTGGGTTAGAGAATTCCGAGCTCGACTGCGAGGTCTGCTGCCTTGTATTCCGGCTTTAGCTTGACGTATGCCTTTTTCTCGCCTCTCGGCGTTATCATAGTATTCACCCTCTCCACCTTTACACCATAGAGCTCCTCAACTGCCCTCTTTACATCGGCCTTAGTTGCTCTCAAGTCAACTATGAAGGTGAGCTTATTTTCCTTCTCGATCAGTGAGACCGCGTCCTGCGTTATCACGATTCTCTTGATTACTTCGGAGGCCCTCATGCTAGACCACCTAGGATCTTTTCATCCAGCTTTTCTAGGGCGGATCTTGTCCAGATCGTGAGCCTGCCTGGCTTGGCGCCAGGCGCGAGATGGAGGACGCTTAGATCCTTCAGCTTCACGACCTCGACGCCGGGGATGTTCTCCGCGGCCTCCTCAATCCCACGATCCTCGAGTATCACTATCAGCGGCCCAACCCTCCGTTTGTATCTCCGGCCCCTCCGCTTACCCTTCCCAGCCCTAACCTTCTTCTCGCTACATCTCTCAAGCTCCTTGCCAAGCCCTATCCTCTCCAAGAACTCTCGAACCTCCCTAGTCTTGGCGACGGATTGGAGCGCGTCATCAACAACTACTGGAAGTGGAAGGTCTTCTGGAATCCTATGCCCCTTGGCCTTAACCGCCTCCCTATCCGCCGTGAATGCTATCGCCACAGCAAGTGCTGCCCTCTTCTCCTTCTCATTAAGATCCTTGTGAATCTTCTTCTCCGGCACCGGTGGATGTCCCGGTCTACCACCTACAGCTAAGTTAACCATCCCACCCGCCATCGCCTTGCCGGTGCCATGGGCCCTTATCCGGGATATCCTAGCTACGCCATAGCCCGCTCCAAGCGACTCGACCGAGTACTTGTGCCCCGAGCCCTTGAATGTGCCCTTGGGCTGTAGGACATGGGTCTGGAGATGTATGAAGGCTCTCCAGACTAGATCTTCCCTGAGCGGGGCCAGGAAAGTCTTGGGAAGCGTGATCTCGCCAATCCTATTCCCGGCTAGATCTAGGACGGGCACTTTCTTCTCGCCCGCCCTAGAAGCATTCATCAGCAGCTCAACTAGCAGGCTCATTCCAGGCTTCTAGCCCATAAAGCCCATATTTAAGGCTCTTCGGAGAAAAATGATCCCCGGAAAATATTCATCCTCTCCCTCTCATAGAAAGTGTTATATCTGCACCTTGATAATTTCTATGAGAGCCAGGCCCCTTGCTTAATGAGTTTGAGTATTCTCGGTGGATTAGGGCTGCCTGCCAAGCCCTCGAGTCGGCAAAGGCTGACCTTTCGCGCGGGGATTATAACTGGGCCTGTTTTAAGGCGGAGCAGGCTGCTGAGTGCGCTTTAAAGGGTCTTCTCAGGGGACTTGGAATGCTTTATGACGCGAATAGCCTAGTTAGCATGCTTGCTAGGTTGCCGAAGGATCTAGATCCCTCAAGTATAATGCAAGCGGCAAGCGAGCTGGATAAGCTCTTCCTGCCAACACGTTATCCAGATGCTTGGGTTGAGGGTGTGCCCTCCAACTATTATACTAGGCAGAATGCGAGGGTCGCGATAAGTTATGCTCTGGCGGTCATCAAGTGGGTTGAGGATTCTTGGAGCTCGCTTAAGGGGAAAGAGGGGCGTATAGCCAGAATCTAGGTGGGTATCCCCGCATATAATAACTGTGGCGGCTCTATTGATGGCGGAGGCCTTGCTGGTATCCGGAGGATTATTGGCCTCTTCGGCGTCCCCGGGACTGTTCCCTCGAGAAGTATGCATGTTGTTCTTACTATTCCGAAGTGCGGGAACCCGCCCTTCGGCGTAAGTTTTGAGCCATCCTCTTCAATTGCGAGTATTCTCTTGTTGTATTCTGTTCTCCTGTGGTAGCCGAGCTGGCCCGGCCTTGGTACTGTGTATGGGACGTATTCGGGTGTTCTGCCACCAATTGCTCCGACAACGCGCCTACCCTTCCTCTTCTTCCTCGGCAATATCTTAACCCCCCATCGCTTCACCACACCCTCGAATCCCTTGCCCCTCGTCACGGCGATGACGTCGATAAAGTCTCCGGGCTCGAAAACTTCGCTTATTTTGATCTCCTGCCCGAGCTTCGAGACCGCGTAGTCAATCGCCTTCCCTATTTCACCGCCAACCTTTATCTCAACTATATCCGGCTTCTTCTTTGAGAGGCCAGCTTGCTTCGGGAAAGCCATACCGATTATCCTGACCTCCATAATGTTGCCCCGCAGAGACTCCAGCTTCTTCAGGCCCTCATCCTCATTCGGTCTCCAGCTTGGGATCTTCCTTTGGATCAGGTCCGCGGGAACCTTGTTGCTCCATATCCTCAGGAGCTCCTTGAGGGACTTGTTCTCCTCAGTGTATGCTACTATGCCTGCCGCGAGCATTGGCGGAGTAACTATCACCGTTGCAACCTTTGCGACCTCTTGACCCTGCGTCGGGGAATTTGGCGTAGTATCTATGTAGTATGCTGTGAGGTGGCCCGCCTTGTATCCTAAGAACCCTAGGGGCTTCGGCTCGCCCTCATATGGAGGCCAATACTTCACTCTAGGGACGAGGCGGCTTGCCCTGCCTCTAGGCAGGTATGCGAGCGAGCCTGATCTCGGCTTCGAATCCTTGACCATCCGTTATCTCCCGCCCGACCCCCTCCCTGCCTGGGGTGGGAGGTTTGGGCTACATCCCTCCTCCTGGAGGTTTAGCCCTTGGCCGGGTCTCCGGCCATTACCCCTACCCCTCTCAGGGCTCAGGGTTACTGGCGTCATCAGAACATTATTTGGCGTTATTAAAATATTGCGTGCCGCGATGGGGTCGGCGTTGAATATCTTATTCAGTCCGTGTATTTGAATAGCTCCTTTTTATTTTCTCCACTTTCGGGGGAGGCTCCAAGAAGAAATAAAGGCGGATCTGGTGAGGGTTTATCGTGGGGTGGCGTGTTTAAGTGGTTATGTTGAGCAGAAGAAGTTTGTCGAAGGCTTTCATGGGAATCCCCTTAAATACAAGGCTGGCGAATCTTAGTCTGCTATGGCTGCTCGGGAGCTTCCCGTGACCCGTGAAATAGTTGAGCTGATTAAGAGGCCAGATGTAGTTGGCTTGGCGACCCACCGGCATCTGCCGCATGAAAGGGCGATATACGTGAGGCATGGTAGATGCGGTTTTGCGATCGACGTGTTGGTTGAGGAGAATGGTGTCAGGAAGCTCTACTCCGTCCTCGTGGAAGCGGAGGCGAATACCGGCGATAAGAAGGAGTTTAAGTCATTCATGGAGCTTAGCGGCATAATACGCTACCAGCTCTCCGAGAAGGCTGGCGACAGGTTCAAGATAACGAGAAAGGAGCTCAGCTATAGGGATGGGGAGGAGCTCTTCCACCAAGTTGATCTCGTTAGAGCAGCGTTCTACGAGAAGTATCGGGAGCTCAAGGCCAAGGCTGGTGTTGGGCCAGCGAAGATCGAAGAGGAGATTTTCCATCAAGTTGGAATCAAGCCTGAAGAGATGCTTCTAGGAGTCTGACCTCCTGCTTGGGGTGGGGAGGTTTGGCCCGGGGCCGGGTCTCCGGCCATTACCCCTACCCCTCTCCGGGGCTCGGGGTTATCGACATCATCAAAATGTTGTGTGCGGTAATGAGAACAGCGTTGAATACTTCATCAATCCTTGTACATTGAAATAACCCCCTTTTATTTTCCTCCACTTTCGGGGGATAGCCCAAGAAATAAGGGCAGGCTCTTCATCGCATCTGGCTGTGGGAGTATGAGGATTGTGGTAGACTGGTTCAGGGGTAACTATGACAACTACTTCGAGATCTATGAGGTTGAGGATGAGGAGTTTTTAGAGGATGTATTCTCAGGAGTATAGCTGATGATAGGGCTCGCGGTTGCTGGAAAGGCCGAGGACTCTAAAAGGATTGTTGAAAGGCTGGTGAGATCCCAAGAGTATAGGCTCACTAGGCCATTTAAGTTTATCGAGGTCGAGACGGGGGTCGGTTACGTCTCCATAGCCGCTAGAGAGGATGAAATTATTAAAAGGGGCGACGTGTTGGCGGCATGTATATATCATCCCCGAGCTGGTGTGAAAGCTCTCGAGCATATCTTGGAATCTGAGGATCTCGTGACCACTTTGATGAGCCTCGATCTCTTCTTCTCCGGAGCCATAATTGAACATGAGAGAATTGTCTTGTTCAGGGACCATGTTGGCCACATGCCCCTAGCATATGCTTGGGATGGCGGGTCATTCATGGCGGCCCTAAGCAGGTCAGCACTTGGATCGGCCGCGAGATCCTTAGAGCCAGGCCACATGCTAGTCCTAGATCACTCGGGCTCAAGGCTCGTCAGGTGGTATCATCCCACAAGATTTTTGATGAACAATCCGGAGGAAGAACTTGCCGAGAGGCTAATACATGTAGCCGAGAAGTATCTCTCGGATACCGTCTTCCTCGGGTTCTCCGGCGGGCTTGATAGCTCAATCCTCGCGCATATAGCGGCTCTAGCTGGCAGGAATGTTAGGGGGATCACCGTAGCCATGAAAGGTAGTCTTGATTATACTTGGGCTCAAGAGACAGCCGGGATTCTGGGAATCGAGTTAGAGATCCTAGAACCATGTGATGAGGAGCTCGTGAACGCTGTAAGGCTCCTGTCGAGCCAGCTCACGGGAAGGAGGCTAATGGATCTCTCGATAGCATCCATCATGCTTCTCGCCGCGAGGAGGGCTGGAGGCGTTCTTGTGGTCGGGCAGGGTGCTGACGAGCTCTTCGGCGGCTACTGGAGATATGAGAGGATACTACTTGAGCATGGCATCAAGAAGGCCGCCGAGGTGATGAGCAGGGATGTTGAAAGAATCGGCGAGAGGAATTTGGAGAGGGATGAGCTCGCAGCAGCCCTCGCAGGCTCGCAGCTTCTCGCGCCATATGTTGCTAGGCCCATCTATGAGGCTGCGCTCTCAATAGACCCGGAGCTTAAGCTGAGGATTCTGGACGGCAGGGTTGTCAGGAAATGGATACTGAGAAGGGCCGCCGAGATTTTAGGGGTCCCGGGAAGGGTTCTAGAGAGACCTAAGAAGGCTGCGCAATATAGCTCGGGGATTCAGAGGAGGTTGGGAAAGCTTCTAATGGAGAAAAAATTGTAGTTGAGGGGGTTTATGGTGGAGACTCCTTCTCCTTCTTCTTTTTCGAAGACTTTCCACCACAGCAGGGAGTCATGGTGATTATCTTGCGGCGCCTGGTGTTAAGCATTTTCCAGGCTGAGGTACATGGATAATACATGGATCATCTTCTAGGTGTCTCGATGAGCATGGATGATGACTTGGCAAGGATTTATGACGCCATCCTGAGGCTTAAGATGCTTAGGAGGACTGGCTGGCTTAAGAGGGGGGTGGTGGATGCAGAGAGCGTCGCCGCCCACAGCTATGCAGTCGCCCTACTCTCGATGATTCTAGCGGATACTAGGGGGCTTGACGTGGAGGAAGCCGTGAGGATGGCGTTGATCCATGACCTGCCGGAGGCCTTTATCGGGGATCTCACGCCAAGTGAGAAGGAGAAGATAAAGAATCTCCGGGAGAGGGAGATGGAAGCTATCATGGAGATAGCCAAAATTCTTCCGAGCAGGGCCTCAGAGAAGCTCATCGAGGCATGGAGAAGATATTCCGAGGGATCAAGCGAGGTTGCGAGGCTCGTTAGGGACGTGGATAAGCTCGAGATGGGACTTCAAGCCCTAGATTACATCAAGTCCGGATACCTTGGAGCATGGGAAATCTATGAGTCCGCGTTGAAGGAGATCAGGGACCCAGAGCTCCGGGAACTTTTAAGGAGGCTCGGCAGGGCTTAGCTTAATGACCTCCCCTACCCTGAGTAGGGAGGTTTTTCGGGGTGAGCCGCCACACCCATGACTCGCCGATCTATCATGTGAAGAGCCTCCCAAACGGATGGTATGGATGGTGCATAGACATCAGGTATCTTGTTGATGGCTGGATGGTGATGTCGAGGGCTTGGGGGAGAGGTTAAAGTATGGCATTACAAGGATAGCTTAATACGTCGAGCGCCACATGCTAGTGTTGGATGGCAGCTATCCGGGAGCTCTCTATGATGGCTAAGTACCCATTCCTCCCAGAAGCCCGGGAGGAGCTCGCGAAATACGGGATAACTCT
>Ga0272445_1000431_pt1 | contig 39400 bp, 33 predicted proteins | sample YNPCB0031_FD_194404 | JGI IMG/M metagenome (GOLD analysis project Ga0272445, IMG submission 194404) | Hot spring sediment microbial communities from Yellowstone National Park, WY, United States - YNP-CB-003-1 | ecosystem: Environmental > Aquatic > Thermal springs > Hot (42-90C) > Sediment... | reverse complement strand
CATGAATTAAAAAGGCTTGCTGGAAAACCAAAAAGGCCTTTAATAAATATAACTATTGAAGAAGAATTACACCAGAAAGTAAAGGATTCTGTAATGGAAAGGCTTAATGAATGTATAAGGATTCCTGGCAAACAGCAGAGACAGGCAGCCCTTGATATGCTTCTTGAGGAGACAATAAAGACACTTAATCCTGAAGGAGACAAACAGAGGGAGATATCCATAATTTTTAATGAACTTGAACGGGAACTTGTAAGGTCAATGATCCTTAACGAAGGTATCAGGGCAGATGGAAGGAGACCAGATGAGATAAGGCCTATATATTGCAAGGTGGGTCTCCTGCCAAGGGCCCACGGTTCAGCCCTTTTTGTAAGAGGAGAAACACAGGCCCTTGCTGCTGTAACCCTTGGCACCCATGAAGATGAGCAGAAGATAGATAGTCTGGAAGGAGAAAGTTACAAATCTTTTATGCTCCATTATAATTTTCCTCCCTTCAGTGTAGGAGAAATTAAACCTTTAAGGTCACCTGGCAGACGTGAAATAGGTCATGGAGCCCTTGCTGAAAGAGCCCTCAAGCCAGTGATACCACCTAAGGAAGAATTTCCCTATACTATAAGGGTAGTTTCTGATATCCTTGAATCTAATGGTTCTTCTTCTATGGCTACGGTATGTGCCGGGACTCTGGCACTCATGGATGCGGGTGTACCAATCAAAGCACCTGTAGCAGGTATTGCCATGGGTCTTATTACTGATGGAGACAAATATACTATCCTTACAGACATCCTTGGTCTTGAGGACCATCTTGGTGACATGGACTTCAAAGTTACAGGCACAAGAGAGGGTATTACAGCCTTTCAGATGGATGTAAAGATTGGAGGCGTCTCGAAGGATATAATGTCTGAAGCCCTGGAGCAAGCAAGAAAAGGAAGGATTTATATACTTGATAAGATGGCAGAGGCCCTATCCTCTCCGAGGAAATCCCTTGCACCTCATGCTCCAAGGATATACACCCTCCAGATAAAACAGGACAAAATCAGGGATGTTATCGGAACGGGTGGTAAGGTTATAAGGAGTATAATTGAACAGACCGGAGTAAAAATAGAAATTGAAGACTCAGGTCTCGTAAATATTGCTGCAACAGATGAAGAATCAGCGAGAAAGGCTATTGATATTATTAAAGGCATAGTAGAGGAACCAGAGGTCGGTAAAGTCTATCTCGGAAAGGTAAAGAGGATTGTTGATTTTGGCGCCTTTGTTGAGATACTGCCTGGCACAGAAGGACTTCTCCATATATCCCAGATATCTCATAAAAGAATAGCAAAGGTCTCAGATGTCCTGAAAGAAGGCGATGAGATCCTTGTAAAGGTCACAGAAATAGATAGCCTCGGGAGGGTAAAACTAAGCAGAAAAGAGCTTATAGGAAGGGAAGACATAAAACCAGCAAGGTCCTATAAACCCTGAACTTAATTGTAACCCCTTGAAAATACAATATTTTATATAAACACCCATTATAGCCCCGCCACTAAAACCGTTACTTTCGCCACTAATTTTCTGTTAAAATAAAGCCTATTGGAGGTCCTCAAGTATGTGGTGCAATGGACAGTGAATCTTATGTGAGGTGACCTTTATGGAATTCAAAAAGGAATATCTCAGCAATGGAATACCTGTTGTAATGGTACCTATGAGACAATTCCGTTCAGTCTCAGTAGGTATATGGGTCAGAACAGGTTCCAGATTCGAGGCACCAGAAGAAAATGGGATATCTCACTTCCTCGAACATCTCTTTTTTAAAGGAACACCTAAAAGGTCTCAAAAAGATATAGCTATAGAAATTGACTCTATAGGAGGAGAACTTAATGCCTTTACATCCAAAGAGACAACAACCTTTTACATAAGGGTTCTTGACCAGTTCCTCGAAAAGGGCATAGAGCTCCTGAGTGATATATTTCTAAACCCCCTTTTCCCTGAAGAAGAGATAGAAAAGGAAAAATCGATTATAAAAGAAGAGATAAAGATGGTTGAGGATACACCCGATGATTACATCCATGACCTCTTTCACCACACAGCCTGGGATAACTCAGGGCTCGGTCAGCCCATCCTTGGCAGAAGGGAGACGATAAAGACCTTCACAAGGGAAAAACTCCTTAATTATAAAAAGAAATTTTACGGCACAAAGGACATAATAATATCCTGTGCTGGAAGGTTTGAACCAGAGAGGCTAATAGGACTCCTGAACAGATATCTCGGCTCTATGGAACAGGGCTCAGATCCACCCAGTATAACAAAACCCTCCTTTCATTACAGAAAGGACATACACAAAAAGGACCTATCGGAGGTACACCTCTGTCTTGGCGTTGAGGCCTTTGAACTTTCAAGTCCCTATAGATACCATCTCTCCATAATCAATGCAATCCTTGGTGGAGGGGTTAGTTCAAGGCTCTTCCAGGAGATAAGAGAAAAGAGAGGTCTTGCCTACTCCATTTACTCCTTTGTCCTTGGTTTTTTTGATACAGGTCTTCTGGGTGTTTATGCCGGTACATCCAGAAAGCGATACAATGAGGTAATCGACCTTGTAATAAATGAAATGAATACCCTTAAGGATACCATTACAGAAGAGGAGCTCCAGAAGGCAAAGGACCAGATAAAGGGTAACCTTGTCCTCGGCCTTGAATCAACAGGTAATACCATGTCCTATATTGCAAGACAGGAGATTTATTATGGAAGGTATATCTCTATTGAGGAGACAATCAAGCAGATTGAAAAGATAAAACTTGCTGAGATAAGGGAACTTGCTGAGAGACTCACAGGCAAAAATACCTTTGCCATTACTCTTCTTGGACCTGTAAAGGAATGAAGAGAAGGCTATTACTTGTGGGGTTAACAGGTAACTTTGGCTCAGGGAAAAGCCATGTTCTCAATCTTTTTAAAGACCTTGGAGCCATTACCATTAATTCAGATGAGGTAGTAAGAGAACTCCTTAAAAAGGAGGAGATTAAAAAAGAGATAAAGGACCTTCTCAACTGTTACTTAGGCCACCCCTGTGAAGACATAATAATGCCAGACGGAGAGCTCAACAGAAAAGCCATTGCTGATATTATATTTAATGATGCCTATTTGAGGCTGAAACTTGAGGACATAATCCACCCGGAGGTCTTCAGGGAGATAGAAAGGAGAACTGCGGAAATAAATGAAGAAAATATAGTGATTGTAGAGGTTCCGGTGCTCTTTGAAAGAGGTTACCAGAACAGATTCGACAGGATTATCACAGTCTATTCAGATGAAGAGACAGCCCTTAAAAGGCTGACTTTAAAGGGACTAACAAGAGAAGAGATTATTAAGAGATGGAACTCTCAATTCCCCTATGATAAAAAGATAAGGGCCTCTGATTTTATAATAGATAACTCTGAAGGTAAAGACCTCATGAGTCAGATAAAGAGCATCTATAGCCAGCTTGAAAGGGAGCTAAGAAGAAGTAGTGAAAGGAAGAGTTAAGGAGATTTAAAATGGAAATCAAAAGGCTCGAGGATATAAAAGAACCACCTAAAAATACCATAATAACAATAGGCAATTTTGATGGTGTTCATCTTGGACATCAGAAGATAATCAGAGAGGTTGTTCTCTCAGCAAAAAGACATAAGGGGACGTCCGTTGTGATGACCTTTGATCCCCACCCTGTTAAGTTTTTCCATCCCGAAAGGGATTTCCACCTCCTTACACTTTGTGATGAGAAAGCGAAGATAATTGAGAAACTTGGTGTTGATATTCTTCTCTGTGTCAGATTCGACAGGAATTTTGCAAGCCTTATGCCAGAAAACTTTATAAAAGATATACTTGTTGATAAATTGCAGATTAAAGAAATCATCATTGGACCTGACTACAGATTCGGAAAAGGGAAAAAAGGCGATATCGAACTCTTAAAAAAAGAAGGTAAAAAATACGGATTCAGTGTAAAGATTATCAATCCTGTAAAGATAAAAGGTGAAGTAATAAGCAGCACAAAACTCAGGAATCTTATTAAAAAGGGTGATGTTAAAAAGGCAGGTCTCTTCCTTGGCAGGCCCTATACTATTGAGGGTACTGTTGTAAAAGGCACTGGAAGGGGTTCAAGGCTCCTTGGCTTTCCAACAGCCAACATCCTTTCTGGAGCAGAATTAATACCAAAAGAAGGTGTCTATGCTGTTAAGGTCAGCCTCGAGGAGGTCTTTTCAGAAAAAAGGGGAAGGGATATACTCCTTGATGGAGTAATGAACATTGGGACAAATCCAACCTTCGGAAATAATACTATCACTCTCGAAGTGCATATACTGGACTTCCATGAGGATATCCTTAACAGACTTATAAAGGTCTATTTTATCGAAAGATTGAGAAATGAAAAAAAATTCCCTTCCCTGGAAGGCCTTAAAAGGGCTATTGAAAAGGACATCGAAAAGGCAAGGGAGATTCTTAAAAAGGATCGACTTCAGCCCTGATATTAATACCTTGAGTTTTCAACAACTCCATAATATTTTTTACCTCTTTCAGGTCTCCCTTTTTAAGTCTTATAAGAAAGCCCATCTGAAAAGCCTTTACCTTTTTTCTTATCTTTATATTCAGTTCCCTTACAGATGAAGAAGGTATAGTCTGTAATTTCTGGATTATCTCTTTTTTATCAACAGGTTTCTTTGAAAATATCTTAAAAAGAATTAATCTCGAATAAGGCGGAAGGCCCTGGAGCCTTCTGAGCCTTAATTCTGAAAGGGCAAAACCCTTATAATCGAGCCTCTTAAGGTATTTAAAAATCTCGTATTCAGGAATCCTTGTCTGGATAATTATCTGACCATCTGGTTTTATCTTATCTCTTAGTGAAAGGACCTCCTGGAAAAGCCTCTCTCCAGACCTCCAGGCAAACATATTAATGAAAAGGTCTGCATCAAGTATGACTGCTAAATCAAAGGGTTTATCTGAAAGGCTACAAGTTTTTGAGCTGAGGGATATAAACAGGGGATCCTGATTCTCTTTTCCTGTCCTGAGACCTTCCATAACTCTAACTTTAGCTACTAATCCTGACAGGACCTCCTTTATCCTCTCGATACCAGCAGACCTGAATTCAAGGCCAGGACCATTACAGAAAGGACATAATAATGGAAGACCTTTCTCGTTTTCACATATTCTGCATCTCAGTATCTTTTCATCTTTATAATAAACAAGAGTCCCTTCACATTCACATCTTAAAATCCTGCCACAGTCTTTACAATAAAGAAGAGAATAACCTGTCCGTGGGAGCAATAAAAGAATCCTTTGACTCTTCTGAAGGAGACCTTTTATATGAGCAATCAACCTCTCTGGAAGGATATCAATGCCAGTTGAGGAAAAACCCTTTTTAATTCTACTGATTATTACAGGGCTCTTATTTATCTTTCTTTCTGGAGATTCTATGAGGGTATATTTACCGATTCTGGCATTATAAAATGATTCAAGAGATGGAGCCTCTGAGGAGAGAAAGACAGGAACCTTTTCAATATAAGCCCTCATTACTGCTACATCGCGAACATTGAAATAAGGTGCCTCCTCCTGTTTATAAAATGAAGATGATTCATCAAGGACAATTATACAGGAAGGTTTAAAGGGGAGAAAAAGGACATTTCTTGTACCTATAACTATAGGGGCATTAAGAGAGTTCTCCATGAGTCTTATATAAACTCTTTCAATCTCCTTTTCAGACAATTTGCTATGATAAAGTATTATTCTGTCTTTATACTCCGTCTGGAGATGGCTTATTACTCTATTAATCTCTTCTAACGATGGAGCCATTACAATGGCTCCCCCCTTTTCATATTCTTTAAGGAGACTTAGCAATCTCCCTGTCTTTAAAATATCCTCCATTATCAGGGTAGCACTGTAATTGACGAAAGGACTATCCCCTGAATTGGTAGCGAAAATAAGAGTTGAGGACTTTTCCTCTCTTTGTGGTCCCTGGAAAAGCTGAAGCCTTTTTTTCTTGAAGATAAAAGAAGGCACCATGCTTTTAAGGACTATCCCCTCTTCTGAAAGATAGTATCCTGAAGCCCACTCAAGAAGGTCGAGAAGCTCCTTGTTCAATATGGGGGTTCTGAAAACAATGCCTTTAAGGTCTAATGCCTCACCATGAAATTGATCCCTTAATCTCAAGACAATTCCACGCCTTAATCTCCTTCTTAAAGGTGCTTCTACAACCATTCCGGGTAAAAGTTTATCCTTCAGTTCTAAAGGAACCTTATAGGTTAGAACCCAAAGCCTCAGTGGGAAGACGAGGTCACAATATATCTCTTTGCCATTCATAAGAATATTATGTCATAATATCAAAAAGGAGGTCCGATGTCACAGCTATACAAATTGTTTTTTATCTTTCTACTCCTTATTTCAGGCTGCACACAACTGATTAAGAAAGGGCCTGATGTTAATATCAGATCAAATGAGAGGGCTGAAGTAGAAAACATTATTCCTTCTGAACCAGAAAATCCCTATTTCTATTATATCCTCGGGTATCAGGAAGAGATAAAGGGAGAATGGCAGAAGGCCCTTGAGTATTATACGAAGGCTGAGACCCTTGACCCTGAGTCAGCCTTTCTTAAGATTCAGATAAGCAACCTCCTGGTAAGAACAGGAAGGATAGAAGAGGCAACTCAGAAGGCTGAAGAAGCCTTAAGGATTGACCCTGACAATGTTTCAGCCCTGATCCTCCTTGGCCAGCTTTATAATGCCCAGAAAAGGACTGAAGATGCGGTTAGGGTTCTCCTATCTGCTATAGAAAAAGAGCCAAAGAACAGGGAGGCCTATATCTTCCTTGGAAGCATCTATGCATCTATGGGAAGATTTGATGAAGCCCTGTCTCTTTTCGATAAACTCAGCAAGGAGGAACCTGAAGAGCCCCTTGCCTATTTCTATTCAGGTGCCCTCTACCTGGAGAAAAACTCTCCTGAAAAGGCAGAGGAGTATTTTAAAAAGGCTATTGAAAAGAGAGAGGATTTTGAGGTTGCTTACTTCTATCTCGGCCTTATACAGGAAATAAAGGAGAACCTCAAAGAGGCAGAAAGGTACTATAAAAAGACCCTTGAGCTCAATCCCCATAATCTACAGGCAAGAAATAGATTAAGCCAGCTCTACATAAAACAGAAATCTTACAAGGAGGCAATTACAGAGCTCAAAGAGTTTTTGAAACTCTTACCTCAGGACCTTGATGCCCACATGAGGCTTGGACTTCTTTATATGCAACAGGAGCTTTATGACAAGGCAATAGAGGAGTTCAGATTGATTCTTCAGAAAAGACCTGATGCGACGGAGCCAAGATATTATCTCGCCCTATCTCTTGGAGAACTCGGCAAAAATGATGAGGCGATGAAGGAACTCCAGAAGATCCTTGAACAGGACCCTGAAAACATAAATGCCCTTCTTAGACTCGGAAATTTCCTGGCAAAACAGAAAAGATATAAAGAGGCCCTTGAGATATACGAAAAACTCCTCCAGCTCATACCAGACAGACCCGATCCATACCTGATAACAGGAAGTATCTACATCCAGTTAAATGCCTTAGATAAGGCAATAGAGGTTCTCTTAAAAGGAATAGAGAGATTCCCTGAGCATCCTGACATGCACTTCAATCTTGCTGTTGCCTATGAAAAGGCCAAAGATTTTGGCTCCATGGAAAGGGAATTAAGGAAGACCATAGAGCTCGACCCTGAACATTACGAAGCAATGAACTATCTTGGCTATTCCTTTGCAGAAAGAGGGATAAATCTTGACGAGGCCCTTAGATTAATCCAGAGGGCCCTTGAACTTAAACCCGATAGTGCCCATATTATTGATAGCCTTGCCTGGGTATATTATAAGATGAAGAGGTACAATGATGCCCTGAGGGAGATGAAGAGGGCGGTAGAGCTCATAAAGGATGACCCAACTATGTTTGACCATCTTGGAGATATATATGATGCCCTCGGCATGAAAGACCTTGCAAGGGAGTCCTGGAGGAAGGCCCTTGAATTTATAGACAAGGAGCCAGGACTTAAAGATAGCATAGAGAAAAAACTCTCAAAATAGTGCACCTCCTTGCCCCTGCCAAGATAAACTGGTTTCTAAAGGTAGGTCGAAAAAGGCCTGATGGATATCATGAGATCCTCAGCCTCATGCAATTCATAACCCTTTATGATGAACTCTCTTTTACCCTATCAGAAGACATAACTGTTAATATCGAAAATCCCGAGATGCTAAATATCCCCATGGAGGATAACCTTGTCTTCAAAACAGCCCTTAGACTCAAAGAGATAACAGGCTCCAAAAAAGGTGTCTTCATAAAGATAAAAAAAGAAATACCTTCAGGAGCTGGCCTTGGTGGTGGTAGCTCCGATGCTGCTGTAACCCTTAAGGGATTAAATGACCTCTGGTCCCTTGGACTTAAACAAAAGGAACTTATGGATATTGCATCTGAGATTGGCTCTGATGTGCCTTTTTTCCTTAATGGACCTGCTGCTATTGTAAGAGGAAGAGGAGACATAATAGAAAAGATAGAGCTAAAGGATTCCAGAATTCTATTGCTTGTAAAACCAGACATAAGGATCTCATCAAAATGGGCTTATTCAGAATTTGACAGGATAAAAGGTGGCGAAGGTAACTCCCCCTTCAATTCCCCCTCTTACCTTAAGAGGGGGAAAGGGGGAGTTAGTGGCGAAGGTAACTGCTGGGATGACCATATTATAAATGACCTCGAAGAACCTGTCTTTATAAGGTATCCAGAACTCAAGGAGATAAAAGAGAGGCTGTTAAAATCCGGGGCCCTCTATGCAGCCATGACAGGCAGTGGCTCGACCCTCTTTGGTGTCTTCAATACAGAAGAGGAGGCCCATAAGGCATTATTAAACTTTGAAAACTTATGGACAAAGGTAGTAAAGACGATAGCATAAATGTTAGAAAAAAGTCTTAAGAATTAAGGAAAGGATACCAGCAATAATAATGCCCAGCATCCATTTTACAAGTCTCAAGTCTGATTCTATCCTTGCTATTCTAAGTTCAAGTGTATGGATATCCTCTTTGGTGGCAAGCCCTTTTTGAGAGGATTCCTCTATCTTATTCAGCACAACAATAAGGCTCTCAGTGGCATCTTCACCAAGTTTGTCTCTTAAAGGTTTTGGTATTGTTAATACAGGCATATTTAATTTTGACAGAAAGGCAAAACCCTGTCAAGCTATCTGAGTCACCCTGAGGACCTCCTCAAGGGTTGTTATACCTTTAAGGACCTTCCTTAAACCATCCATCCTTAAAGTCTTCATTCCCCTTGAGATAGCATACTGCTTTATCGTCTCACTATCCTTTTTCATGGATATGAATCCCCTTATCTCATTATCTATCAGAAATACCTCAAAAAGTCCGGTCCTTCCAAAATAACCACTGCCCTTGCATTCAGGACAGCCCTTTCCTCTAAAAAGCCTTTCTGGCGGTTTATCAAAATAATTCCTCTCAGCTGGTGATGGCTCATAGCTGAGCTTGCAATGGGGACAGATAGTCCTCACAAGCCTCTGGGCAATAACACCTGTAAGGGACGAGGCAAGGAGATAAGGCTCTATGCCCATATCAAGGAGCCTCGTAACAGCTGAGGGTGCATCATTAGTATGAAGGGTGCTGAGGACAAGATGACCTGTGAGGGATGCCTGTATTGCAATCTCTGCTGTCTCGAGGTCCCTTATCTCTCCAACCATTATAACATCAGGGTCCTGTCTCAGGATTGACCTCAAACCACTTGCAAAGGTCAGGCCTATCCTTGGATTTACCTGAATCTGGCCAATACCCTTCAGTTGATACTCCACAGGGTCTTCTATTGTTATAATGTTCTTTGTAATAGAATAAATCCTGTTAAGGAAGGCATAGAGTGTAGTAGTCTTACCACTTCCTGTTGGACCTGTAACAAGTATTATGCCATTTGGCCTTGAAAGAAGGTCATTTATAATATGAGAATGGTCCTCTTCAAGACCAATCTCTCCAAGTCCTTTAATACCCTGCTGTCTATCAAGAAGGCGTAGTACCACCCTCTCGCCATAAACTGTTGGTATAATCGAGACCCTCACATCAATATCCCTTCCACCAATAAGGAGTCTTATCCTTCCGTCCTGTGGAAGCCTCTTTTCTGCTATATCAAGATTTGCCATGACCTTCACCCTTGTAACAAGGGCATCCTGTATAACCTTAGGAGGCGTGAGGACCTTTGTAAGAATCCCATCAATCCTGTAGCGAATCTCGAGCTCTTTTTCATAGGGCTCTATATGGATGTCACTTGCCCTCTCTTTTACAGCCTCCTGGAGTATGGCATTAAGGAGCCTTATTATGGGAGCCTCCTCTGTAAGTTCAAGAAGGTCCTTTGGTCTCTCAAACTCTGTTGCAACCCTTGAGAGGTCTTCGCCACTTATAGTCTCCATAACCTCCTCTGCTGAGCCGAGCTGACCATAAAACCTTCCTATTAACTCAAGAATCTCATTCCTTGATACCATCTTCCATAAGGGTTTGAGTCCCCTCTTTCTTGCAATCTCAGAAAGGCTGAAAATCCCATTTTCATCAGCAACAAGCCCTATAAGTTCACCACCAGAGACCCTTAAAGGAAGGACAAGGTTTGCCTTTGCAAAGGAGATAGGTATCTCTCTAAGAAGAGATGGCTCAGCAGTGAGGTCCTTCAGCTCTATCCTGTCTGGCTCTAACATAGATATTCTGCCAATTTTACAGGCGATGTCGTCATCTTTGGTAGAAAGGAAGAGGCCCCAAGGGAAAGGGCTTTTTTTATATCTTCTGGCAGGACCCTTGCAGAAAGGACAATAACAGGTATATCCTTCAACTCAGGATTAAGTTTAATGAGCTGGAGAAACTTAAAGCCATCTATTCCTTCCATCCATAAATCTAAAATCACAAGGTCTGGTCTATTTTCCTGAATAGATTTAAGGGCCTCTACACCATTGGATGCCTCAAAGACTGTAAAGCCTTCAGACATTAACCTGTTTTTATATATTGACCTTGATTGTTCAGAGTCATCAACGAGTAAGATAACCTTCTCTTTCGGTTTTACAATGTCAGGAGCTCCTTTGAGAAAATCCTTAATTGCCGATAAGGTCTCTGGTGAGGGATTTATAAAACTTACACCCATACCAATACCAGGCTGGACGTGTCTCACAACAGCCTTTACCCTTATCTCCTTCTCTTTCAACTTAAAAGACAATTCAAGAGTAGCTCCCGGAATAAATTCCGCCTGTGTATGAAGATACATACCGCCTTCACTGATATCCAGTGCATAGGCCTTCACTATATTATTTATAACAACGGGTTCCTGAATTAAGGCCCTATCTCTTCCCCTCTTATCCATATATCTTACCTTCCTTTCAGCTCTATCGTATAATTAGGTTCCACAAACTCTACCTCTGGCAATTTAGAAAGTCTCTCGAGGGCCTTCTTTAAAGTCATACCCTCAGGAAGGCCTAACCTGTAAGTCTCACTCTTTTCAAAATATTCCTTAATCACAAGACCCTCTTCTCTTAATATCTCCTTTATCCTCTCTTGAGGTATATCCTTTTTAAACCGCAAAAGAACCTCTCCTTCTACATATCTCTGCGTTGATATGCTGAATTCCCTGCCCTTCTGAGAAGTGATATCTGCAAGGTCCTGAGCGTCTCTCACTATATGAGGAGTGATAAATACAAGGAGATTAGTCTTTGCCTTCTGAGTGGCCTTATATTTAAAGAGCCATCCAAGAAGGGGGATATCCCCAAGGAGCGGCACCTTTCTCTCAACCTCTTCCTGCTTCTCCTGCATAAGACCACTGATAACAACAGTCTGTTTATCCTTAACTACTACTGTTGTCTTTGTAGAGCGTTTTGTTGTTGTAGGACCAATATTTATCAGGATATCTGTATTTGCCTCCTTCTTCACTGCTGATATCTCCTGATATATATCAAGCTTTACAGAGTCCCCTTCTGTTATATGGGGAGTTATCTTCAGGGTTATACCTACATCCTTTCTCTCTATGGAACTGAGAAGGATATTCTGGGCAGTGGCATCCCTTTCCCTTTTTGAGATAAAGGGTACATTCTCACCAACCACTATCTCAGCTTCTTTATTATCTGATGTAAGGATCTTTGGAGTTGAAAGGACATTCACACTATCCCTGAACATATCAAGGCTGAAAAGGGCAGCAAAACCCGGAACTGTAAGGGTAGAGGTTGTTGCTGTGCCATCAGGTTTGATAGTGGTAATAGGTATGTCAAGAAAATTTCCCATACCCCCTGCACTGAGGCCACTCAGTCCTGTAATGATGTTATACAGGGTGGAGGTGTCAACAGTACCAAATCCACCTATGACAACGGGCTCTCCTCCACTCCTTCCAATTAACCTCCACCTTGAGCCCAGCTCTTGAAGTTTATCTATGGAGGCCTCCACTATCATTGCCTCAACAAAGACCTGTCTTCTTTTTTTGTCGAGCTGTTTTATTATCTCTACAAGATTCTGGTAATCAGCAGATGAGGCGACAATAACAAGACTGTTCGTTGCCTTATCAGCAGATATGGTTATACCCATGGGTGACTCAAAGACAGGTGGAGGCGTCTGAGGACCACCTGTCTGGGGTCTCTGGACTGTTCCCTTTATTATTCCATCAAGAACCTTTGCCAGTTCCTCTGCATCGGCATTCTCAAGGAAATAGACATTTATCCTGCCCTTAGCTCCTTCAGGCTGTACATCGAGAAGGTCTATAAGTTTTTTTACTGTCTGTTTTGTCTCCACATCACCAAATATTATAATGGCATTAAGCCTTGGCTCAGAGGAGACCCAGAAATCCTGCTGGCCTGGCTGTCTCTGAGCACGACCCTTTAATCTGGAGAATCCCTCATTTATAATCTTTGCAACCTGATCTGATGATGCATATTTTAAAAATATAATCTCTGGCTCGAGCTCCTTTGAAGGTTTATCAATGACCTCGAGCATACTGAGAAGTTTTTCTATATTTGTACCTGAATCAACAATAAGGATAAAATTCCCTGGACCAAAGGCTGATATATAGCCATCCCTTGACACCATTGGTTGAAGGAACTTTACAGCCTCATCAGCAGATATGTATTGAAGTGGTACGAGTCTCACGATATAGGCCTCATTCACCTTCACTGGTTCTTTTACAATTGGAAGTCCTTTCTGTCTCGCCTCTCCAAGAGGAAGGATCTTATAGGCATCAACTCCTGAAGGCACCACTGTAAAACCCTTTAACTCGAGGACAGACAGAAATAAATCATAGGCCTCGTCAATACTAATCTTAGATGGAGCAATAATCGTGAGCTTTCCCTTAACCCTCTCGTCGAATATAAAATTCTTTCCTGTGATCTCACTTATAAATTTTGTTATAACAGGAAGCTCCACATCGACGAAGTTGAAGGTCACCATCCTTCCTCTGGTTTGTCTCTGCTCAGTCTGTGGAGAAGTCTCAGAAATAGAAGAGACAGGGAAAAGCATTAATAACACTAACCACAGGAGAACTGCCCTTTTGATACACCTGAACCATTCCATTAATTTATTTCCTCCCTGAAACGGAGGTCAGATTTTGAGGGAAAATTTTCCTTAAATTCTGACCTCTGCTTTCTGACATCTGACTTCTGTTTATCTTATCTGATATGTCATTGTTATCTTCTGCCCTCTTCTCATTATATCAAGCTCTATCCTGTCCATACCTTTGAGGGCTGTAAAGGCCTGCAATGCACTCTCAGGACCTGTTATGGGAAGGTTATTCACCCTCAGAAGGACATCACCGTCCTCAAGTCCGAGACTTTCATATACACCACCCTTTTTCAATTCTTTTACGATAAATCCTTCCTGCCTGCCATCTACTATATTAGGTATAAACCTGGCATCAGTCAATATCTCTTTTGGATTGTCAATAGCATGCCTGAGGGCATCAGAATTTATAGTGAATATATTAGCTGAGGTTTTAACAGGAGTTGATAGAGGGGTAATTGCTGGGCTCGATGATGAAGAAGTATTTTGCGCTGCCCCTGCCTGAGCCTTTACCTCTTTTATAATAATATCGGCAATCTCATAAGACCTCTCTCCTGAAGGGGTCTTAAGAACTATCCTGTCCTTATAAACAGCCTTCAATTTGCCAATACCAAAGATATTCTGACCCTTCTTAAAGACCTCCTGTTTGCCCGACTGGTCAACAACAATAGCATAATCATAATCTCCTCCACTTACAGTTCCAATAAGGGTTATAAGCCCCTCCTTTTCTCCACTATTACCTCTAACACCTGACTGCTGGTTTATCAACCTGAATTCTCCTTTTATTCCAAAGGGATTCTCCTGAAGGAGTCCCGCATATTTATCAACTGCTAAGGAAAGAGTTTCCTTTAACTCTGATTTCTGACCTCTGACTTCTGACCTCTGTTCTGGTATCAAAGGAACAGCTGGCTCAATCAAAACCCTGATAAGATAAAATATTGAAAGGAGTGAAAAAAGCATCAGCAATGGATTTACAAATCTAAGTGCTCTGTAGAGTTTTGCGTAAAACATAGGAAATTATAACATAAGGAAACCTTAGGCTACAGGCTCTTATAGGCTGAAGCAAGCGTAGAGCGTATAGCGGGTAGCGTGGAGCGTGAAGCGTGAAGCGTGTAGGGAGTAACTAACCCACCTAATCTCTATTCTCTACGCTATCCGCTCCATGCTATACGCTATCTCTATGCTATATGCTGCACGCTGTAACCTATTCCTAACGCCTGAAGCCTGTCGTCTATGGCCTATAGCCTACTGAAGCCCGTTGCCTGAGTTTGGTCAATATGAGACCAGCAATTCCGCCATTTATTGCTCCTGTGAAGGTAGCCATGAGGGCTAAGAGTGGTGCAATCGCTATAACTGCCTCTGGCTGTTTTATAAAAAGATAATAGGCAACAGAGAGCTGACCAATAACATGAAAAAATGCAGACACAATGCTGAGGCCTGTTATTCCAAAAAAGGGCACTATCGAGGCCATGGCAAGGGCTGAGGTGCTTAAAATCCCGCCAGAAAGGCTGAGAACAAAGGCTGGTCCTGGAAAGGTTCCTATAAGCATGGCAGATACAAAGACCCTTGTAATGGTAATAGCCATTGCTGTCTTGAAGCCAAAAGATATAAAGGCAATAAGGCTTATCACATTAGAAAAACCTATCCTCAACCATGGTACAGGCATCGGGACAAGACTCTCTATACTATGAATAGCAATAGCCATAGCACTAAGGACAGCAATACGGAGTTCAGAGGTCGGAGGTCGGAGCTCAGAACTGAGTTCAGAGGTCTGAAGTCGGAGCTCAGATTTAAAGGAAAGATTTTCCTTAGCCTCTGATTTCTGACCTCTCACATCTGACCTCTGATTTCTGACCTCTGTTTAGTGTCCCTATCCTGTAATTGCATCTATTCCCTGCTCTCCACCAATTATTATCACTACCCTGTTTGGAAGGCATATTATGCTTCCCTTTGATACAGAACCCTGATGGATACAGAACTTATTAGGGCATGGGGAATCCACTACCCTCACCTTCTTATCCCTTATCTCCACGATGGTCTTTCCAAGAGGCCCATTGAGCTCTACAATCCTGTCTTCATTAAGAGGATAAATGCCTTTAAGCTCACCATTCACCTCTATCCTTACAGAATCTCCCCCTGGTATAAGCCTGTCCATATAGATAAGACCGAGGAGAGAACCTCCCGTTAGTGAGAATATAAGGACAAGGTCAAATATAGAAAGTACCTTTCTCACCTACACCCTACTCATAGGTCTTTAAATCACCTGTAATAAATATCCCTTTATATCCGAGTCTTTTAAGCAATTCCATACCCTTCTCAGGACCGAGGACAAATACAGCAGTAGCGAGGCTGTCACTGAGATAACCTTTTTCAGTAATCACAGAAACTCCACCTGTTGATTCAGAAGGATAACCTGTAAAAGGATTTATTATATGATGGTACCGTTTGCCATCTTTAATAAAAAATCTCTCATAATCACCAGATGTAGAAATAGCAGCATCTGTTAAAGGAAGGCTTGTAAATATGTCATCTGAACCCTTTTCAGCCCTTGGGTGCCTTATGCCTATGACCCAGGGGCTTCCATCAGGTTTCCTGCCAGAGACCTTAATATCACCTGCTATAGCTACAAGACATGAATTTATGCCATTCTTCTTAAGAATCTCCATTGCCCTGTCTGCGCCATAGCCCTTTGCGATTCCTCCAAGGTCAATGAGCATACCCTTCCTTTTTAAAAATACCGTGGAGTCTTTTTGATTAATAACAATATCCCTGTAATTTACGAGCCGAAGGGCCTTTCTGATCTCAGATGGTTCAGGGACCTTTTTTGTGGCGTCAGTAACTCCCCCATACCCCCTCTTACCATAAGAGGGGGAATTAAAGGGGGAGTTACCCCCTCTTACCTTAAGAGGGGGAAAGGGGGAGTTGTTTTGAAAATCCCAGAGCCTTGTCAAAGGACCTGTTGTTATATCAAAGGCTCCATCAGTAAGCCTGCTCACATAAATCGCCTTCTCTATAATATCTATCATATCCATAGACACCTTCACAGGTCTTATTCCAGCATTTCTGTTAATCCTTGAGACTTCACTCTCCTCTGAATAGAAGTTCATGATATCCTCAAGCCTCTTGAGCTCCCTGAAGGCCTCATTAATCGCTTTTTCTGCCCTATCTCTTGAAGTACTTACAACAGTAATAGATACAATGGTATCCATCAGAACCGTACTTTTTTTAAAGAGCCTCTCCTTATCCGGAGAAAGGAGATTACAGGAGCTCAAAAATAGAGCAGTAGCGCAGAAGAGCAGTAGAGCAGTAGCTTTTTGAACAACTGTTGAACAACTGTTGAACTTCCCTGCCCAATTGGTAACCACTAAAGTCTGTCGAGGTTTAAAGATAAAGTTGAAAGTGAAAGCTATCTTCTGCATCCTGTCCTCAACTTCTCCTTTAAAAACCTCCCTGTCCATGATGAGGGATTCTCTGCTATCTCCTCGGGCGTTCCCTGAGCAACGACCTCTCCTCCACGGTCACCGCTTTCAGGACCCATATCTATTATGTAGTCTGCTGATTTTATTACATCAAGGTTATGTTCTATAACTATCACGGTATTTCCGTTATCAACGAGTTTATTAATAACTTTAAGCAATTTCTCAATATCAGCAAAGTGGAGACCTGTTGTAGGTTCATCAAGGATGTAAAGGCAATTACCCCTGCCTTTTTTCACAAACTCCTTTGCAAGCCTTATCCTCTGGGCCTCTCCACCTGAAAGGGCTGTAACAGGTTGGCCAAGTTTTATGTAACCAAGACCAACCTCCTCAAGGACCCCAAGCCTCTGGCTTAAAGAGGGGATGTTTTTAAAGAACTCACGAGCTTCAGATACAGTTAATTCAAGAACATCAGCAATATTCTTTCCTTTATAATAGACCTCAAGGGTCTCCTTATTGTACCTCTTTCCCTTGCATTCGTCACAGGGCACATAGACATCAGGAAGAAAGTGCATCTCTACCTTTTTTAAGCCATCTCCACCACAGGCCTCACATCTACCACCCTTTACATTAAAACTGAATCTTCCTGCTGTATAGCCCCTCATTCGTGATTCTGGAAGCTGGGCAAAGAGGTCTCTTATTAATGTAAATATCCCTGTATATGTAGCAGGATTTGACCTCGGTGTCTTACCAAGAGGCCTCTGGTCAACAGAAAGGACACGCCTTATCTTTTCAATACCCTTAATCTCCTTAAACTTACCAGGTCTCACATTAGCCCTGTAAAGCTCCTTTATAAGGGCCTTGTAAAGGATATCTATAAAAAGGGTACTTTTACCTGAACCTGAGACGCCTGTTACGCACACAAATACACCAAGAGGAACCTTCACATTTATATCTTTCAGATTAAACTCTCCCGCACCAATTATCTCTATAAAATCAATGGGTCTTCTCCTTGAAGAAGGCACTGGAATTGTAAGCTCTCCCTTCAAGTATCTGCCTGTAAGGGAATTTTCATTTCTCATAATATCAGTAAGGGTACCTTCTGCCACAACCCTACCACCATAAACACCACCACCAGGACCCATATCAACTATCCAGTCAGCCTGCCTTATGGTCTCCTCATCGTGTTCAACTATTATTACAGTATTACCAGCATCTTTTATAGTCTTGATAGTCCCAAGGAGCCTCTTGCAGTCCCTTGGGTGAAGACCAATGCTCGGCTCATCAAGGACATAAAGGACTCCTGTGAGTCTTGAACCTATCTGGGTTGCAAGCCTTATCCTCTGGGCCTCTCCACCTGAAAGGCTTAGAGAAGGCCTGTCAAGGGTGATATAATCAAGGCCGACCATCTCAAGAAACTGGAGTCTTTCACGCACCTCCTTTAAAGGTCTCGATACGATAAAAGACTCCCTCTCAGTAAGGTTCAGGTTTTTTAAAAGATTCAAAGCTTCTTTCACTGTAAGAAGGGAAAATTCATAAATATTCAGGCCACTGTTACCTTCTCCACTAAATCCGAGCTTAATGCCAAGGGCCTCCTTCCTCAATCGCGAGCCCCTGCATTCCTTACACACCTTTAGGGGCGAAAGTAACAGTTCAGCGGGCAATATTTCTGAAGTAAAGCCTTCTTCAAAGTGAGACTTGAGGTCTAAGGATAAGTTATCCTCAAGTCTCTGAGCAAGCTCCTCATAACCAAGACCCTTACACACAGGGCAGGCACCATAGGGACTGTTAAAGGAAAAGAGGTTCGGCGTTATCTCTGGATAACTTATACCACATCTCGGACAGGCAAGGGTCTTGCTGAATAGAATATCCCTGTTCTGGTCAACGAGATTCACGATAATTATGTCTGAATATCTCAGGGCTATCTCTATTGAGTTTTTTATCTTCTTATCCACACCGGGCTTGACTATAAATCTGTCAATAACAATCTCAATGGTGTGCCTCTTTGTCTTTTTTAATTTCATACCTTCTGTAAGCTCAACCATCTTTCCATCTATCCTTGCCCTCAGAAATCCCTCCCTGAGCATGGTATCAAGTTCTTTTCTGTACTCACCCTTTCTTTCCCTCACAAGCTGGGCAAGGATCTGAAGTCTTGTGCCCTCAGGAAGACCTTTTACTGCCTCGATTATCTCATCAATCCTCTGACCGCCAAGGGAAGCTCCACATTTATAACAGAAGGGTTTTCCAATCCTTGTATATACAACCCTCATGTAGTCGTATATCTCTGTTATTGTCCCAACAGTTGAACGAGGGCTTCTTGTAACTGTCTTCTGATCTATGGCGATAGATGGAGAGAGACCTGAAATGGATTGAACCTCTGGTTTTTTTAACTGCTCTATGAACTGCCTTGCATAAGTGGAGAGGCTTTCCATGTATCGCCTCTGTGCCTCAGCATAAATCGTATCCATGGCAAGGGAAGACTTTCCTGAACCAGAGGGCCCTGTAATAACAATAATCTTATTTTTGGGCAGGTATAAGTCTATTGACTTCAGATTATGTTCTGAAGCACCCTTTACAATGATATATTCCCTCGGAGAAATCCTGAGGTCTCTATGAGCAAGCTCTACTGCCATTTAGTTGAAAGTAACAATACCTAAAGCTTATTCTAACGCCTGAAGCCTGAATCAGGCAACAGGCACTACCCTTGAACAAATCTTGAACTATCTTTGAACAATTTTGGTGGTCTTTTGAGAAGGAATATCAATACAAACACACAGAGCATAAGGATGCTCAGGAGGTGGAAGGCATCATTGAACCCGAGCATGCTTGCCTGCCTCAAGAGCTCCCTGTAGATAAGGCCAAGGCCTGCCTTTTCTGATAGAGGACCGAATCCCTTAAGATCAAATAGAAAGGAGAACTGCTCCTCTGCATACTGAAAGTTATGGTCAAAGATAGTTAAGTTCTCCACGAGTCTGAATTGATGGAATTGGGCCCTTCGCTGAAGCATTGTGGTTACAAAGGCGACTCCAAAACTTCCTCCGAGGTTTCTCAGGAGATTGTATATCCCTGTGGCATTTCCCATATCCTCCTTTTTTATACCTGCCATAGTTAATAAAGTTAGAGATATGAATATAAAGGGCATGCCGATACCCAGCACAATCCTTGGCCATATAATGCTCCAGAAATCAGCCTGGAGGTTAAAGTTAGACATGAGATAGGTTGCATAAGAACATATAAGAATTCCAGCACCAAGAACTATCCTTGGGCTTATCCTGTGAACAAGCCTTCCAGCAATGGGAAGGGCAATGAGTGTAGCAAGGCCACCAGGGCCAAGGACAAGACCTGCCTTTGTTGCTGTATATCCCATAAGGGTCTGGAGGTATATGGGTAATAACACAATGCTTCCAAAGAGATTAAAGAAGGCAAAGAACATTACCACATTGCCTGTGCTAAAGGAGAGGTTTTTGAAGACCTTGAGGTTTACAACAGGTGTCTCTGTAAAAAGCTCAACAATTATAAAAAGCAAAAGGCTAAGGCAGGAGATTATTGTAAGGGTAGTTATGAATCGGGAGTCAAACCAGTTTTCGCTCTGACCCTTGTCAAGGACTATCTGGAGAGCTCCAAGGCCAATGGCAAGAAGAATGATGCCAGCATAATCAATCTTGAGTTTCATGCCCTTCATGTAAGGAGGGTCCTTTATAAAAAATATTGTCATGAGAATAGATATTATCCCAATGGGTATGTTTATATAAAAAATCCATCGCCACGACCAGTTGTCTGTTATCCATCCACCAAGGAGGGGGCCTACAATCGGACCGAACATAATCCCTATGCCAAAGGCTGCCATTGCAGTGCCGTGCTGATGGGGTGGAAAGGTCTCGAGGAGTATGGACTGACTCAATGGCTGGAGGGCACCTCCACCAATACCCTGAATTATCCTGAAGAACACAAGGCTTTCAAGACTCCAGGCAGAACCACAGAGAAAGGAGCTTAAGGTAAAGATTGATATTGATAAAAGGAGGTATCTCTTTCTCCCAATACGTCTGCTAATCCAACCTGTCATGGGTATTACAATGGCATTAGAGACGAGATAAGATGTGATTGTCCATGTAGACTCCTCTATACCTGCAGAAAGGCTTCCCCTTATATGGTCAAGAGAGACATTGACAACAGAGGTGTCAATGATCTCTATAAGGGTTGGGAGCATAACTGTTAATGTAATAAGCCACTTATTCATCATTCAACAAGTATTGTTGTTACAACAGACATACCCACCCTGAGGATATGCTCTGGATCTGTGTTTCCTTCAAGGACGATCTTTACAGGAATCCTCTGAACGACCTTCACATAATTTCCTGTGGCATTCTCAGGTGGAAAGAGGGAAAAGACCGCACCAGTACCTGCCATTATACTTTCTACCCTTCCCCAGAAGACCCTGCCCGGATAAGTATCAACCTTTATCTTTACTCTCTGTCCTGGCCTCACCTTACTTAGCTGGGTCTCTTTATAATTTGCTACTATCCATACATTCTCAAGAGGCACAACAGCCATAAGGGGCTGACCCTCCCTTATCTGATTTCCAATCTCAACGGACTTCTTTGTTATATATCCATCAGAAGGTGAATATATCTTTGTATAACTGTGTCTGAGGCGGGCTGACTCAAGGAGGGCCTCCTTCTGTTTTATATTTGCCATTTGCAAAGGTCTTAATGATTCCGCCTGTTTTAAAAGGGCACTCTGGGCCTCTATTGCACTCAAGGCCTGACGAACCAGCTCCTCTTGAGCCTTTACTTGAGCAAGGGCTACCTCATAGGCAGTCTTTGCCCTGTCGTATTGGGCCTTTGAGATAGCCTCTTTTTTGAAAAGACCTTCCGCCCTTTTCAGGTCGAGCTCTGCCTGAGAAAGATTTGCCTTCTGAAGGGCAAGATTTGCCTTTTGTGCCTCATACCTTGCCTTTGCCTCATCAAGCTGTCTTATTGCTGCCTCTATCCTTGCATCTATCTCTTTGAGCTTTTCCTTCTCTGCGTTAAGGCCTGCCTCTGCCTCCTTTACCTTCACCTCATAGTCAGAGGGTTCAATCTCGAGAATCAACTCACCTTTCTTTACATACTGGTTATCCTTTACATGGATTGCCGAAACAGTCCCTGAAACCTTTGAAGCAACTACATGTATTGAACCCTCAACATAGGCATTGTCTGTTGTTATGTGTGTTGATTTGTATCTGAGGTAGAAAAAGAGTGTAAGGGCACCAATGAGCCCGACAATGGAAAAGGTAATTATGGCTAATTTGAGCCTTCTACTGTTACCTTCGCCAAAATGGTTATTCCCTTTCATCCTTACCTCCTGTATTATTGTCTCGTCGCCAGCTTAACTGTTACTTTTGCCACTAAAAGGGTGCTCCAAATTCTGTTGCAATATCTTTGCCCATAGCATACAAAAGACCTGCCTTTGCCCTCAGATATTCATATCTTGCCCTGTAGTAATTCGTCTCTGCCAGGCTTAAAAGGGCAATGGCATCAAGGACATCAGTGGATTTGCCAGCTCCTTCTTCAAATCTAATCTTATTTATCCTCAGGTTCTCTTCTGCCTGTGAGATGGCTCTCTGGGTAACCTCAAGCCGATCTGCCGCATTCTTGAGCTCTATAAAATATCTCTTTACCTCAAGCCTTATATCATCAATAAGCCTATTCCTTTCCTCAAGGAGCTGGCTCTGCTGAACCCTGAGTCTTGCAATCTCTGAACTTGTTGAACCACCACTGAAAAGGTTAACAGTCAAACCAAAAACCAATGACCAGTTGTCTTCATGAAGCGTATATCTATTTTCTGTATACTCATAGCCTGTCTGGAGAAAAAGCCTTGGATAGTATTCTGAGGCCTTTGCCTTTTCTCTAAATCTAAGGACCTCAATCTCATTATCAATTGCCTTTATCTCAGGCCTCAGTTCCTCGGCAACTTTGTAAGCTGAAGACAGTTCGTGTGCCTCAAACCCGACACTTACACTAATTTCAACCTCTCTTGTCTTGAAATCCGTATCAAGAGGTCTCATTATCAGACTGTTAATCCTCGATACATAAAGAGACCTTTGATTTTTTAAACTCAGGAGTCTCTGACGGGCATCAGAAAGCCTTACCTCTATTTCGAGCCTTTCGTTCTTGGTGCTCATACCCTCTTCAAAAAGTGCTATGGCATCTTTAAGATGAGCCTCCAGACTCTCCACCTCTCTTTCTGCTACATTTATCAATTTTTCTATCTCAAGGAGGTCGAGATAGGCCTTTGTGAATTCAAAACTAATAAGGTTCCTGATCTTCCTTGTGTCGTTCTCTGTTATAGAAACTGCCTTTTTTGACGCATTGTATAATGATATATCTCCACCAAAGTCATATATGGTCTGATAAAGATTTACGCCATAAGAGAGAAAAGACCTTTCTGATGTATAAACCTCTTGAGGCCCAAATCGTGCCCCTGGCTGGTAGGCAAGAAAGGTCTGCCTCACATAGGCATTAACAGAAGGTAAAAGTCTTGACCTTGCGAGTCTTGTCTCGCTCCTTGCTATATCTTCATTAAGGGCAGCAATCCTGATGAGCCTTGCCTCCTGTGTAACAATCTTAAGACCTTCCTGAAGGGTAAGGATGGGAAGTTCAGAAGTCAAGCTCTGAGGCAACTCCTCCTTAATCCCGTTTATCTCGAGAGGGGGGGTTACTGTCCCACTTCTGCTCTGCTCTTCTGCACTAATATCTGGGGCAAACAGTAAAAAGAATAGATAGCTCAAAAAAATTGGTGGCGAAAGTAACAGTTGTGGTAGCCATTCCCGTCTCATTAATCTCTCACCTCCTCACCACCTATTACTCCAAGGGCCTTGTAAAGGAATACATAGTTGTTGAGCACCTCTGCCCTGAGTCTTATGAGATTGAGCCTTGCATTTAGATAACCCCTCTGGCTGTCAAGGACTGTAAGATAATCTGTAAGACCCTTTTCATATTTCTTCTCAGAAAGTCTGAGGACTTTTTCAAGGCTCTCGAGCTGTTCCTTCTGGGTATCCAGCCTCTTCATGGATTGTTCAAGACTCACAAGACCGTCATAGACCTCCTTAAAGGCAGTCCTCACTGTCTTTATATATTGAAGAAGGGCCTCTTCCTTCTGTGCCTCCTTGAGCCTCACATTTCTCCGTGTCCTTCCAAAATCAAGAAGTGGCATAGTCGCATTCGCACCAATGTTCCAGAATACTGCAGAGGACTGGATAAGGTTTCCAAGCTCACTGCTTTGCAATCCCAGAAGTCCTGTAAGGGAAATCCTCGGGAAATAGGCTGCCCTTGCAACACCTACCTCAAGATTTGCAGCCTTGAGGTTCTCTTCTGCCTGGATTATATCAGGCCTTTTCTGGAGGACCTCTGATGGAATAAAGGGAGGCAGGGGAGGAACCTCTGGCATCTCCTTGCTAAGGTCATAGGTCTTCTCAAAGATCTCCTTAGGGCTCTTTCCAAGGAGAAGAGAGAGACTGCTCTTCAGTATCTCCCTCTGGGTCTTTAGACTTTCAAGGATAAGCCTCGTTGATTGATACTCTGAACGAGCCTGTTCAACAATGAGCTGATTAATAACACCATGACTCCACTGTTTCTGTCTGAATTCATATATATCCTTCTGCTTCAGCATTATCTCCTCTGCTGTCCTGACCTGCTGTTCTACTGAGAGGATATTGAAGTAAGTGCTTATTACTGAGGATATGATACTGAGCCTCAGGCCTTCCCTTGCTGCCTCTGTTGAGAGGAGCCTTCTCAGGTTTGCCTCCTTCTCATTCCTGAGCCTTCCCCACAGGTCTATCTCATAGGAGACCATTGAAGTGAGGCTGAAATTATTAGATGTTGTGCCTTTCCCATTGTTAGAGACCTCTTCAGAGGTCTTTGTCCTTGAGGCACCTGCACCTGCTGTTATTAATGGATAAAGTTCTGCACTGCTTATTCCGAGGAGCGCACGGGCCTGCTCAATCCTTGAGGCTGCTATAAGAAGGTCGTCATTATTCTTTAATGCCTCATCTATTAAGGCATTCAGTACAGGGTCATTAAATTGCCTCCACCAGTCAGGCTGAAGAACCTTACCCTTTGATATATCCTCTTCTTTTATCCCTGAAGGCAGCCTGCTTGAAGGGAGTTCCATATCAGGCCTTTTGAGTTCAGGTGTAAAACTGCAACCCAGAAGGGATATTGATAAAATAAAGATTGCCATTAAACCTATCTTTTCCTTTCCTATTATCTTCTCCTTTGCCCTCATTACGAGATAGTAAAAGAGGGGGATAAAAAAGATACCTATAACTGTAGCAAAGAGCATTCCTGCCACAACAGTCGTTCCTATTATGTGTCTGCTGTTTGCACCCGCACCTGTGCTCAATGCCAGGGGAAGAGTTCCTGCTATAAAGGCAAAGGAAGTCATTACAATCGGTCTGTACCTGATCCTTGATGCCTCAACAGCTGCCTCAATCAGGGGCATCTTAAGTCTCTTGAACCTCTCCTCTGCAAACTCAACTATAAGTATGGCATTCTTTGCTGATAGTCCTATGAGTGTAATAAGGCCAACCTGAAAGTATATGTCATTTTCAAGACCCCTGAGGGTAAGACCAAGGACTGCACCAAAGACAGCAAAGGGAACAGAAAGGATTATGGCAAGGGGTGCGCTCCAGCTCTCATAAAGGGCAACGAGTATGAGGAAGACAAAGACAATGGCATATATTAAAGCTACATTTCCCTTCTCCTGCACCCTCACCTCCTGAAAAGAGGTCCCTGCCCATGAAATCGTATATCCTGGTGGTAGGACTTCCTTTGCGACCTCTGATATTGCCTTTATGGCATCACCAGAGGTGAAGCCTGGCTTTGGCTCTCCTGTAACCTTTGCAGCTGGGAACATATTGAATCTCTCGATTACCATTGCGTCAGCAGTCCTCTCGATGGTTATAAGGGAGCTCAAGGGAACTAACTCACCTGTCCTCGATTTCACAAAGACATAACTGTAATCCCTGGGGTCATCCCTAAACTCACCCTCTGACTGGAGGTTCACATGGAAGACCCTTCCAAAGAGATTAAAGTCATTGATATAGGTGCTTCCAAAAGTCATGGAGAGGGTGTTGTAAATATCACTTATTTCGACACCAAGGGCCTTTGCCTTTTCCCTGTCGACCCTCACACTATAATATGGGACATTTGTGTTGAGGGTTGTCCTGACGGACATGAGTTCAGGCCTCTGATTTGCCCTTGCAACAAGCTCCTGGACATGTCTGCTCAATTCATGAAGAGAACCACCAGTCCTGTCCTGAACATAGAGTTCAAATCCACCTGTTGTGCTCATTCCCATGATAGGTGGTGGGTTCACAGCAAAGGCAAGGCCCTCCCTGTTCTGCATGAACTGACCCATGAGCCTTCCTGCAAGCTCCATGGATGATTGACCCCTTCCTTTCCTGTGAGACCAGTCCTTCAACCTCACCCAGCCAACAGCCGAGTCTGTCCTGAAGGCAAAGGTCTGTAAGTCAAGGCCTGAGACAGCAACCCATTCATTCACCTCAGGTGTCCTTGAGAATATCCCTTCTATATCATGGACAACCCCTTCTGTCCTCTCAAGGGATGAGCTAGGTGGAAGGTATGTAAAAAACAGTATTGCTGCCTTATCCTCAACAGGTACAAGGGCTGTAGGAAGTCTCTTTATCAAGATATAGGTCGCAAGGAGCATGAGGGAAAAGAGCACAATATTTATAATGGCAAGCCTTATCACAAGCCTCACACCCTTTACAAAGCCCTTTCTCGTCTGGTCAAAGAATTCCTGAAAGAGCCTTATAGGCAAAAGGGGTCTTTTTTCATGTCCCTTAAGAAATAAGGCACAGAGGGATGGTGTGAGTGTCAAGGCAACTATTCCAGAGATTATGACTGATATGGCTATTGTAATGGCGAATTGCTGATAGAGTTTTCCACTGAATCCACCAACAAATGATGCTGGAATGAAGACTGCTGATAGGACAAGGACAATGGCTATGACAGGTGCAGTAATCTCCTCCATTGCCTTTATGGTGGCCTCTTTTGGAGGAAGGCCCTGCTCCCTCATTATCCGCTCCACATTCTCTATTACAATAATCGCATCATCAACAACAAGGCCAATGGCAAGAATGAGACCAAAGAGGGTTAAGAGGTTTATGGAGAAACCAAAGGCATATAGCCCGGCAAAGGTCCCGATGATAGAGACAGGGATTGCAAGGACAGGTATTATGGTAGCCCTCATGCTTCCAAGGAATATATAAACGACAAAGACAACAAGGAGTATGGCTATGCCAAGGGTTATGAGGACCTCCTTAATAGACTCCCTCACAAAGACCGTTGGGTCAAAGGGTATATGGTATTTTATGTCAGGAGGGAATTCCTTTGAGAGTTCCTTGAGGAGGCCGTCAAGCCTGTCAGAGACATCAAGGGCATTTGCACCTGGTGAGAGGAATATACCAACAGGTATCGCAGGCTGACCCTTATAAAAGGAATTCCTGTTAAAGCTCTCTGAGGAGAGTTCTACAGTAGCTATATCCTTAAGCCTTATGGAGGAGCCATCAGGAGCGGAGCGTATGATTATATCTTCAAACTCCCTGACTGTCTCGAACCTCCTTTCACCCTTTATTGAATATGAATAGACCTGTGAGTTCTTTATTGGCTCCTGGGCAAGGCCTCCAGCTGAAAACTGCTCATTCTGGCTCGATACAGCATTAAATACATCCACAGGCGTAAGGCCAAGCCTTGCAAGCTTGTCAGGCTTCAGCCACACCCTTATGGAATACCTCTTCTCATCAAAGACAATGGCATCACCAACTCCAGGAACCCTCTTTATGTCATCGAGGATATTGATAATGATATAGTTTGAGAGGGAGACCATGTCCCTTTTGTTCCCCTCTGAGACAAAGGCAATGACCTTGAGGAGATCAGGTGTCCTCTCCCTCACCTGAAGTCCCTGACGCCTTACTGCCTCTGGAAGCTTGCTCAGGGCAGTCTGAACCCTGTTATTCAGATTCATCTTTGCAACATTGGAGTCTGTGCCGACCTCAAAGAAGACGCTCATATTGAGGACCCCGCTTGATGAGGCAGTGCTCGTCATGTATATCATGTTTTCAACACCATTAATTGCCTCCTCAAGGGGGGCTGCAACAGTCTTTCCAATAGTCTCTGCATCTGCACCTGGATAAACTGCAGTAATAGTTATCTGAGGAGGTGTGAGTGTTGGATACTCCTTTACAGGCAGGACCTGAATTGAGAGGAGACCTGCAATGATAATCACTATTGCGAGGACAGCTGCAGTCCTCGGCCTCTCTATGAAGAATTTTGATATCACCTCTTCACCCCTTCACCTATCTTCACTGGCATCTCAGGTCTTATCTTCATGAGGTTATCCACTATCACAAGGTCACCGGGCTTAAGACCATCCTCTACAACAAAATTATCACCAACCCTCTCACCGAGTTTTATATCTCTCACAATAGCCTTACCATTCTCCACAATATATACAAAGGGACCTGAAGGGCTCTGGAGTACTGCCTTCTGAGGAACAACTATTGCATTCCTTCTCTGAATTCCCTTTATTACAATCCTCACGAATTGATTTGGAAGTATCACCCTGTCAGGATTCGGAAAGACTGCCCTTGCCTTCAGAGAAGAGGTCTTCTCGTCTATTACACTATCAATAAAATCTATCTTCCCTGAATGCCTGTAAGGTCTGTCCTCTATTATCAGAGCAGTAGAGCAGTAGCGCAGCAGAGCAGTAGTTTTTAAAGGAATAAATTTTTCCATAATATCCTGTTGGTCTGTCGGTCTGCACCCAGTCTTCAGCCTGATAAGGTCTGAATCAGGAATGGAAAACTCTGCATATATTGGGTTCACCTCTGTTATAGTGACGAGGGCTGTTCCAGGATTTACCATATTGCCAGGGTCAACGAGCCTCGTGCCTGCTATACCACTCACAGGGGCCTTTACATCTGTATATCTGAGATTCAGTTCTGCCTGTTTGAGCCTTGCCTTTGCTGCCTCTACAAGGGCCTTTGCCTGTTCATAGGCTGAGAGTGCTGCATCCCTCTGCTGCTCGCTGACAATCCTGTCTTCATAGGATGCCTTTATCCTCTGCCAGTCCCTCTCTGCCCTGTTGAATTCTGCCATTGCCTGCTCGAGTTGTGCCCTAGCACTATCATACTCTGCCTGATAGATATCAGGCTCTATCTTGAAGAGCAATTGATCCTTATTCACGAACTGACCTTCTACAAAATACCTTTCTTTAAGAATCCCCGATACCCTTGCAACAACAGTCACCGTGGATATGCTCTTCGTCCTCGCAGGATACTGAACCTCCACAGGAACGGTCTCTGCCTGAGGGATTTCATAAACAGTCACATCTAATTTGGTGGCGTAAGTAACAGTTGGTGGCAGGGACTGTGGAGATTGTTTAGCACCCTCAGGATTTTTAGAACATGCTGAAAAAATCAGAATAAGGGTTAAAAATAACTCTATCCTTAAGCATCTCATGGGGATTCCTCCTTAAGTCTTACTTTTACAAAAATGTCTTGTACCATTTATAAAAATATCAACATAAGACCTTATGGTCTTTTCCATGTCATCACCTTTGTATCCCTGAACACCCTTTATCTCCCTGGCATAAAAATAAGAAAAGAACATTCCAAGGAAAGCCCTTGCACCATATTCAGGATTAAATCTCCTCACGATGCCTTTTCTCTGCAAGGTCTCAAAATATGAAGTAAGCATCCTCAATGTATCATTAATCAGGGCATCGTGAATCTTCTTTATCTTATCAGGGTATCTCTGCATCTCTGAATGCATTATCTTTATAAGGTCCTTCCTCATATTAAGAACCTCGAGAAATTCTGTTGCTATTAAGATCAGGGCCTCGTCATAGGGCTTATCACCTATCTCCTTTATCAAGACCTTTAGTTTTGGTAAAAAGGAATAGGTGTTTACGACCTCCTCAAAAAGTAGCTCCTTTGAAGGAAAATACCTGAAAAGGGTAACTTCAGCAATCCCTGCCTCGTCAGCTATCTCTCGTGTTGTTGCGCCAAGGTAGCCCTTTTCAGAAAATAACTTCAGGGCAGACCGAAGAATCCTATCTCTTGTTGTCTCCAAATGTTACTCCTTTATGTAAGTGCTTACTTACATTTTAAAGAAACCTTCAAAGAAAGTCAATATTTAGGGGTTAGGGGTTAGGGGTTAGGGATTAGGGGTTAGGGATTAGGGGGGTAAGGAGTAGGGATTAGTAACACCCTACTCCCTGCTCTCTCTTTAGACCTCTGTAATCGTTATTGCACTGGTGGGGCAAACACCTATACAGCTCTCACAGAAAACGCACTCGCTTGTCTGGTATGGGTCTGACTTACCATCAACCATTCTGAAGACACCCTGAGGACACACATTCACGCACTCCTCACAGCCCTCACATTTTTCAATGTCTACCTTTACAAGATACATAGCCATAACCTCCTGAAATTTATTTTTCTGGTTATACCAGTTTAGTGACGAAAGTAACAGTTCAAAAGAAGTTTTTTATTTTTACATATTTTTTATAAAAAAATCTACCCTTTTTTAAAGCGTTGAGCGTGGAGCGGGTAGCGTAGAGAGGAGAGCCTGTAGCGGACATCGGAAAAACTTGACTTTTTTAATAAATAGGATTATATTTATCCTGTATAATTTTAAGGGGCAAAATAAACAGTTATGTTGATAGGAATACGTGGTCATGATAGAATTTAATTAATGCCTCAGTAGAGGCTATAATCCTATACAAGGGGGAAGGAATATGGATGAGTATCGGTATGATTACCAGACGGTAAAGGGTTTCATCTATTCCTCTATCTTCTGGGGTGTTGTGGGTATCCTGATAGGACTCTGGATATCTATCCAGATGTGGCATCCAAATGCAAACCTGCCGCCCTACTTCACCTTTGGAAGATTGAGGGTTGTTCACACCAATGGCCTTGCCTTTGGCTTAGGAGTTGGTGCTATCTTCGGTATATTCTATTACATCACAATGAGGCTTTGCAGAAGACCTCTCTTATTCCCAAAACTCGCAAGGTTCCAGTTATATCTATTTAATGCAGCTATCGCTCTTTCAGCCTTGAGCCTTTTAGCAGGCTATACCCAGTCATTGGAGTATGCAGAGCTTGAGTGGCCCTTTGATATCGGAGTGGTTATCCTCTGGGTTATGTTTGCCGTCAACATCTTCGGCACGATCCTCAAAAGGAAAGAGGAGCAGATGTATATATCCCTCTGGTATATAATAGCCACTGTTATCGCTGTAGCGGTTCTTTATATTATCAATAATCTCTCCATCCCAGCAGGGCTTCTTAAGTCCTATCACCTCTTTGCGGGTGTAAACAGTGCAAATGTGCAGTGGTGGTATGGCCATAATGCCGTTGGGTTCGTCTTTACAACACCCATTCTTGCTATGTTCTATTACTTTCTTCCAAAGTCAACAGGACTCCCAATTTATAGCCACAGGCTCTCCATAATAGCCTTCTGGTCTCTTGTATTTGCCTATCTCTGGACAGGTGCCCACCACCTCGTCTATACTCCACTGCCTGACTGGATCCAGACCCTTGGAATTGTATTCACCATGTTTCTGATTGCACCGTCCTGGGGCTCTGTTGTCAATGGTTATTACACTGTTGGACAGGACTGGGATAAGGCAAAGAACAGCTATCTTACAAAGTTCTTTATCCTCGGAATAACCTTTTATGGACTCCAGACTGTTCAGGGACCAACACAGGGTTTGAGGATAGTGAGCCAGCTTATCCATTACACAGACTGGGTCCCAGGCCATGTCCATATGGGAACGATGGGATGGGTCACCATGACTGTTGCTGCATCCATATACTACATAATCCCGAAGATCTACAATACAGAAATCTACAGCGTAAAGATTGCAAATACCCATTTCTGGCTCGTTCTCATAGGGCAATTGATATTCTCCATAACCATGTGGATAACAGGAATTCAGCAGGGAGCCTTGCAGAAGGCAGTAAACCCTGATGGAAGCCTCAAGTATACCATGGTGGAGATAATCGCCAAGAACTATCCATTCTGGGAGATGAGGACCCTCGGTGGTTTGATATTCGCTATTGGTATGCTCTTCTTTGTATATAACATTTATATGACAGCCCGCAAGGCAAGGGCATAGGAGGTGAAAGATGGCTGGACTTCATGATAAACTTCATAAAAATCCCATATTATTTGCCATACTCGCAACAGTCGTTGTCCTTATAGGGACAATAGTTACGATGCTCTATCCAATGCTCAGGCCAGAGATGCACCCGAAACTCGAAAACCTCAAGCCCTATACAGCCCTCCAGTTAGCAGGAAGGGATATTTATCAGAGAGAGGGATGTTTTTACTGCCACACCCAGACAGTAAGGCCTTTGAAGACTGAGGTTATGAGGTATGGAGAGTATTCTAAGGCAGGTGAGTTTGCCTATGACCATCCCTTCCTCTGGGGTTCAAAGAGGACAGGTCCTGACCTTGCAAGGATTGGTGGAAAATATCCTGATGCATGGCATTACAGACATCTGGAAAATCCGAGGGCCTTTTTCAAGGAATCAAATATGCCTTCTTATGCCTTTCTGAAGGAAAGGAAACTTGACCCTCAGGAAGTAGAAAGACACATGAAGGCCCTTGGTTTCCCCTATACAAAGGAAGAGATAGAGGCACTGAAGGATAAGACAGAGATGGATGCCTTAGTGGCCTATCTTCAGGTAATAGGGACTGCTGTGAAGAAAAAGGAAGAGGCAATAGAGGCAAAGGTTATGGAGGAAAAGAATCCTCTTGTTGGAGACAAAGAGGCGATAAAGAGAGGCAAAGAACTGTTTGAGAAAAACTGTATGGTCTGTCATGGCGATGATGGAAAGGGAGGTATTGGACCATCTCTTCAGGATAATGTGTGGTTAGGTAAGGAAGGTGACATTAGTGATGGGAAACTCTTTTCTATAATATCTGATGGAACTCAGGCAGGCATGCCTCCTTTCGGAAAACAGATTGATAAGAATGGAATATGGTCCATTGTCTCATATATCAGAACACTTCAGAAAAAATAAGAGGAGGTGTCTTATGGCAGAAGAACTTGATAGCTTAAAAGAATTTGAGAATGAAGAGACCTTGAATAGAAAGATTCCTGTTGGTTGGCTCATACTCTTCTGGGCACTGATTCTCTGGGGAATATACTACTTCGTATCCTACACACCTGGAATCAGCGGATGGTCTCAGGAGAAGGCATTAATTGAACAGATGGAAAAGAAGTAAGGAGGTCCCTATGGATATAACAATTGTTGCAACAATAGGATTTACGAGCCTTGCTGTCGTAGGGATACTCTATCTTCTTTTCTCTATGAAGAAGAGATGACAGAAACCCTTTATCTGCTTTTTGGCCTGAGCCTTGTTGTAGCCCTGGCTATAACGATAATATTCTATTATTCTAAAAAGAGGCACAAGAAGGTGGAAGAGCCAAAGTACAGGATGCTCGATGATGATTAACCGAGCTCAGGCTGAAGGCCATAGGTAATAGGCGGAAGGAAGTTTTAGGGATTAGGGATTAGGGGTTAGGGGTTAGGGATGAGGGATTAGTCTACACCCTACTCCCTACTCCCTTAAGCCTATAGTCTCATTTGCCACGCTTGAGTGCTTGGCCCTTAGAGCAAAGGAGGAAACAATTTTTTGATAAATAAAGAACTCTCTGAGGAGCAGAACAGGGGGAAGACAGTTCCCCCTGTTGCTCTATGGAGGAGGATAGCAAGAATAGTCCATGCGATTCTCCTTCCTGGTATCCCCTTTTTAAAGATTAATGGAGAGAGTGCCCTCAGGTTTGATATTCCACAGTTGAAGCTCTATTTCTTTGGAAAGACCTTCTGGATGGATGAATTCTTTATCGTTCTTGTGGCAACCCTCTTTTTGACCTTCCTTATAGTCTCTGTCACGATAATCTTTGGAAGGATATGGTGTGGATGGCTCTGCCCCCAGACAGTGATAAGTGACCTGACAGTATTTTTTGAAAGGTCCTTAAGAAAGGGCTTTTTATATAGAGCATCAGCCTATGGAGGGGTATTTCTACTGAGCATCTTTATTGGAGCAACCCTTATCTGGTATTTTGTTTCTCCCTATGAATTCCTCCATAGACTCATGGCATGGGAACTCGGAAATGTGATATGGGGATTCTGGATAGTCCTCACAGTAATTATATTCCTCGATTTCACCCTTGTTAGAAGAAGATTCTGTGCTACTGTATGCCCTTATGCAAAGATGCAAGGCATGCTCTTTGATAATAGAACCCTTATAATCGCCTTTGATAAGAGGAGACAAAAAGAGTGCATGGATTGCAGGGCCTGTGTTCAGGTATGCCCTGTAGGGATAGATATAAGAAAGGGTGCAAATATTGCCTGTATAAATTGTGCTGAATGTCTGGATAAATGTAATGAGATATTCAAAAGGAAAGGTAAAAAAGGTCTTATAAACTACTTCTGGGGTGAGCCAGGTGCCCAGAAGAAGGAACTCCTCAGGCCCAATGCTATTATCACAGGAGCCCTGACCTTCCTCAGTCTGCTCCTTCTTGTCTATTTAGCGGGCACCCTCAGAAAAACTGATATTACAATTATACCTGATTATAACTTTCAACCAAGGCTCACCTCCAGCAATGAGCTGGTTAATTCCTTCATAATATCAATTGAGAACAGAAAGGAGACAGAAGAAAGGTTTCAGATAAAGGCATCAGGCAATCTCAGGGTTATCCCGAATCAAATAGACCTGAAGCCAGGTGAATTAAAGAGGACAAAGGTATTCTTAATTGGTCAGGTTCAGGAAGACAGGGTCTTGCTGACCTTCACCCCTTCAGCTATCTCGAACCCTCGGGAGAAATCTATAACAAAGGAGGTGACACTCATAAGACCATGAAGGCCCTTGTTATCATTGTTACAATAATAGGCCTTTCTGCTGTCATAGGCTCGCTCATTGTGGGTAAGGCGGTATTCGATGGAAAGGTCGTTGATAAGCCCTATGAGACAGGACTCCTCTATGACGAGATTGAGAAGGCAAAGAAGGAGTTGAGGTTTGAGGTCCTTAATAAAGAGTTAAAAACAGGAAAGAATGAGGTCTTATTTACATTAAAAGACCATCTTGACAGACCTATAACAGACCCTCAGATGGTCTTCATGATAAGCAGGCCTTCTACAACAAGATACGACAGGGAGTTTCAATTCTCTTATGCGGGTGAAGGAAGATACAAGGCTGAGGTTTATTTCCCCTTACATGGATACTGGGACATAAGGTTAAAATTACTCAGGGACTGGAAACCTATTGTTATTGAAAAAAGGGTGTATGTGAATTTAAGATAAAACAAAAAGAGGAGGTTAAGATGTTAAAGATTTTGGGCATGAGTCTGGTATCAATCCTGATTATCTCAGGGATAGGTCTTGCACAACAGGTTAAGAACCCTTATGCTGGAAATCCCCAGGCCCTCAAGGAAGGCGCAGAGATATTCAAGAAGAACTGCGAATCCTGCCATGGGCCTGGTGGAAAGGGAGACATATGCCCTGACCTCACAAAAAAGAACAAGAAATATGGGGATACTGATAGTGACCTTTTTCTGACCATATCAAAGGGCAGACCGGGAGGTATGCCAAACTGGGATAACACCCTCGGAACAGACAGGATCTGGAAGGTGATAACCTATATAAGGAGCATAGAGAGATGAAAAGGTTATTAAGCACTGTCCTTTTTCTTTCTGTAATCTTGAGCCTTTCTGCCTGTGAAAAGAAGAATCCCTTTACAGGCAATCCTGAGGCAATTAAGGCAGGAGCAGAATTATACAGGACTCATTGTGAGAGATGTCACGGTCCTCAAGGAAGCGGTGGTGTATGTCCAAATCTGACTGACAAAGACTGGAAATATGGAGGCTCTGACAAGGATATCTTCAGGTCAATAGCATCAGGAAGACCTGGTGGTATGCCTGCTTGGAAAGATATCATATCACGGGATGATATCTGGAAGGTCATCGCCTATATAAGGACACTGGAAAAGTAAGCCTTAATGAAAATAGATTTCAAAGGCTATCTCCTTATTGCCTTCTTTTTTATATGCTCCTGTTTTGAAGGACCAAAACAGGACATATGCGTTCTCGAAAAAGGCCCATGTGTTAAGGTTATTGACTCAATAGAGGTGCTCTTATCAGCAGAGCCCTTGCCTCTTCAGGCATTCAAAGAAACGACCTTTATTGTCCAGATAAAAGGAAAAAAAGTGAAACCTCAAATGTTACTTTCGCCACCAACTGAAGAACTTATCCTTGACCTCACCATGCCAGGGATGTATATGGGAAAGAATCAGGTAGTATTAAAGAGGACAGTCGCAGAAGGAGAGAAAGGAGCTCTCAGATTCACAGGTAAGGGGATAATACCCCGATGTCCGAGTGGAAAGACCCTCTGGGAGGCAAGAGTGATAATACCAGAAAGAGGCACTGTAGCCTTCAGGTTCCATGTTAAATACTGATTCTGTATATATCCTCATATTCCTTTCAGGTCTCCTGGGTGGAATAGGTCATTGTATAGGCATGTGCGGACCCCTTATAGCCACCTATACAATCTCTATAGGCCTTTCTCCCTTTGATAGATTAAAGCCCCATCTTATGTATCACTCAGGAAGGCTCATGAGTTATGGACTCATAGGTGGAGCATTGGGATTCTCGGGCTCCTTTGTCTCAACCATCAAGGGCATTCAACATATCCAGTCAATAGCAATGGCAATAGCAGGCATTGTAATGGTAATTATGGGAGCATCCATAACAGGATTTGTCAGCAAAAATTCCCCCTCTTACCTTAAGAGGGGGAAAGGGGGAGTTTTGCTCCGTTACTACACCTCTGCACTATCCCATGGCAGTCTTTTCCCTCTCGGGCTTATAAATGGGCTTATCCCATGCGGTCTTTCCTACACAGCTTTTATTGCAGCAGCAGGCATTGGTGCATCTCAGAAAGAGCCATTAATAGGTTTTTTAAAGGGACTCCTCCTGCTCCTTATATTCGGGATTGGAACCACACCGGGGCTTTTTCTTATCAGCTGGGTCAGCCTGAGGGGTGCTACCCTTCTAAGGAAAAGGCTCTATGCCCTGTCAGGTCTTTTTATGAGCATCTCGGGTTTGATATTTCTATGGAGGGCGATAAAGAGTTGAAAGAGAGTTGTGCCCATTGTCTTGGAGATATAAAAGATGGTGATGCTGTCTATGATGAGATAGGCAGTAAAAGGCTTGCATTCTGCTGTACAGGATGTAATGCTATTTACAGGATTATCCACGATGCTGGCCTTGAGCAATTCTATGAAAGGAGGCTTGGCTGGAGGCCAGGAAGACCCGAGATATCAGAAGTAAGTCCCGAGGATTTCACAGATTATATAAAAAAGATAAACGATGGGGTTGCTGAACTCGAATTCCTTGTCTCAGGAATAAGGTGTGCCTCCTGTATCTGGCTCATAGAGCACCTCTTGAAAAAGACTGATGGAGTCATTGATATCAGGATAAATTATGCAACCCACAGGGCAAGACTCAGATGGGTGCCTGAAAAGATTGGCCTTGATGAGATATTAAAAAAGGTCTCATCCCTCGGATACACGCCAAGACCTGCCCTGGCAATAGAGGCAGAAGAGGAGATGAAAAGGGAAAAAAGAGACCTCCTTATAAGGTTCGGCACTGCCTCATTCTTCACAATGCAGTTGATGCTCTACACATTAGCCCTTTATGCAGGATATTTTCAGGGGATTGAGGAGAATATCAGGAGGCTCTTTCAATGGATAGCCTGGGCCCTTGCAACACCTGTTATGTTTTATTCAGGTTATCCATTCATAAGAAATGCCATAAGGGGATTCAAAAACAGGACCCTCAATATGGATGTCCTCATATTCCTCGGCTCCTTCAGTGCCTATGCCTATAGCATTGCCATAATATTTCTCACAACCACACCAATTGTCCCCTTCACCCATTTGCCTGTAAAAACAGAGGTATATTTTGACACTTCAGCCATGATAATAACCCTCATACTCCTTGGAAGATTCATTGAGGCAGGAGCAAAGCTAAAGGCAAGCTCAAGCCTCCAGACACTCCTGAGCCTCCAGCCCCAGAAGGCAAGGCTCCTTAAGAATCAAGAAGAGGTCCTTGTCTCTGTAAAGGAACTTAAAGAGGGTGACCTCATAGTGGTAAAACCAGGAGAGAAGATACCTGTAGATGGTGTTGTTATCGAAGGCTCATCAGAGGTTGATGAAAAGATGCTGACAGGTGAATCCATACCGAGCCTTAAGACTGCTGGCTCTCAGGTCTTTTCAGGCACTATAAATGTCAATGGCAGGCTTATCATAGAGACCAGGTCTGTAAAGGACACACTTCTTGAAAAGGTAACCCAGGTAGTCCTCGATGCCCAGACAAAGAGGCCTGAGATACAGACCATAGCAGACAAAGTTGTGGCCGTCTTTGTTCCAGGCATAGTCTTCTTAAGCCTCCTTACATTCCTTTACTGGTATCTGAATAAGGACACAACAACTGCTATAATGAATGCTGTCTCTGTCCTTGTGATAGCCTGTCCCTGTGCCCTCGGACTTGCCACCCCTCTTGCCATTCTCATAAGCTCCAGCTCCCTCTACTCCACTGGCATTATCCTTAAAGACGGGACTCTAATAGAAAAGGTTGCAAAGGCAAATACAGTATGTCTTGATAAAACAGGCACCCTCACAGAGGGAAGACCAGCATTAATCGATATTATTGCCTACGAAGGCTCAAAAGAAGAACTCCATCTCATAGCCGCATCCCTTGAAAGTGCCTCAGAACATGTAGTGGCAAGGGCGATAACAGAGGGCAGAGGGCAGAAGGCAGAAATTAGTGCGACCGAGCGACAGTGCGACAGGGCGACAGCTAACTCCCCCTTAAATTCCCCCTCTTACCTTAAGAGGGGGGAAGGGGGAGTTACTTCTGACTTCCAGTCCTTTCCAGGGATGGGTGTAAAAGGTAAGATAAGGGGCTCTGAGGTCATTATAGGAAACAGGAGGTTCCTTGAGCTTTCAGGTATTGAAATAAAGGAGAGCCAGAAGAAGGACCTTGAGAGATATGCTGAGAAGGGATATACTGTTGTTGGTATGGCTATAGATAGGAGATTGAAGGCATGGTTTGTGATAGCAGACAGAATCCCTCCATCAACCTTTGAGGCAATAAAAGAATTGAAAAAGATGAATAAGGAGATAATTCTCCTCACAGGTGATCAGAGAAAGGTTGCTGAAGAGGTTGCCAGTAAACTCGGAATAGAAAAGGTCTATGCAGAGGTCCTTCCAGTTGAAAAGGCAGAGATAATAAAGAGGCTTAAGGCTGAAGAAGACCTGATCATGGTTGGTGATGGAATAAATGATGCACCAGCCCTGAGCACTGCAGATGCAGGTATTGCCACAGGAGGTGCC